>ENA-UEQP01001200-UEQP01001200.1-human-gut-metagenome-genome-assembly--contig:-NODE-1200-length-25036-cov-10.589166_pt1 | contig 25036 bp, 18 predicted proteins | sample MGYA00242951_ERZ507951 | MGnify/ENA primary metagenome ERZ507951 (study PRJEB26167, sample SAMN06115539) | human gut metagenome | host: Homo sapiens | place: China:Shanxi | collected 2015-11-18...
GACCCGGGCGTGACGGCCATCTTCACGGCCTATGCCGCCAAGCACCATTTCGACGAGATCCACTACCTCGACATCGTCGACTGCAACGCCGGCAACCACGGCATGGCTTTCGCCACGAACTTCAACCCCGAGATCAACATCCGCGAGGTGACCCAGAAAGGGCGTTATTACGAGAACGGAGAGTGGGTGGTGACCGAGCCGCACGAGATCCACAAGCCGCTCAATTATCCGGGCATCGGCGAGCGCGAGTCGTACGTCATCTACCACGAGGAGCTGGAGTCGCTCGTGAAGAACTATCCCACGATCCGGCGTGCGCGCTTCTGGATGACCTTCGGTCAGGAGTACCTGACGCACCTGCGCGTGATCCAGAACATCGGCATGGCGCGTATCGACCCGATCATCTACAACGGGGTCGAGATCGTCCCGATCCAGTTCCTCAAGGCGGTTCTTCCCGATCCCAAGTCGCTGGGCGCCAACTATCACGGCCAGACCTCGATCGGCTGCCGCATCAAGGGCCTGAAGGACGGCAAGGAGCGCACCTACTATATTTATAACAACTGCGACCACGAACAAGCCTTCAAGGAGACCGGCACGCAGGCTGTGTCGTTCACCACGGGCGTTCCGGCGGCTTTGGGCGCTTCGATGTGGGCCAAGGGCCTCTGGCGCGGCGCCGGCGTGTTCAACGTCGAGGAGTTCGATCCCGATCCGTTCCTCGCCGAGCTGGGCGAGCAGGGCCTGCCGTGGCACGAGCTGTTCGATGTGAATCTCGAAGTGTAGGTTTTTGAAGATTGCGGCGCAGATGCCGCACATCCCTCAAAATCCCCGGATGGATAGTGCCGAAGTACGTCCCATCCGGGGATTTTTCACGATGCACGACAGATGCACCGCACCGATCGAAAACCGCAGCGGGATTTTCCGCTCCTCCAAAATCAAAACTGTCGTATCGTTTTCCGCAGAACCGCTTTTCCCGAAATGCCCCTGCCGGCGACCGGCTCCGATGCTTATTTCCGGACCGGGTTTCGCAAGCGATAAGTATAAATGCGTATTTTCCCGAAAACCAAGCCTGCGCAGCGTGGTTTTCAGGAGGTTTTTGCTACTTTTGCAACTGTTTTGGACGTTTTCGTTGAGCGAGGGCAGAGCCGGGTTTGCCCGGATTATGCCGAGCGGAGAAAACGAAGGATGAAATCCAACTAAAAACAATTCGATGATTGACTTTCTGAAACTGCCTTCACCGTGCTACGTCCTCGACGAGGAGCTGCTGGACCGGAACCTGGCGACTGTCGACCGTGTGCGCCGGGAATCGGGCGCCGAAATTATCGTCGCCCTGAAGGCCTGCGCCATGTGGAGCATTTTTCCCGAGCTGGCGAAGCATTCCGACGGTGCGACTGCAAGTTCCGCCGCCGAGGCGCGTCTCGTTTTCGAGGAGTTCGGGCGTCCCGCCCACACCTACGCCCCGGTCTACACGGACTCCAATATCGACGAAATCCTCAATTGCAGCGATCATATCACGTTCAATTCGCTGTCGCAGTTCCGCCGCTTCGGCCAGAAAGCCCTGATCAACGGCATTTCCTGCGGCCTGCGGATCAACCCGCAGTATTCGCCCGTCGAGACGGACCTCTACAACCCCTGCGTCCCCGGCTCGCGGCTGGGCGTCACGGCCGAACAGCTGGCGGCGCACGGCGGACTTCCGGCGGGTGTCGAGGGGCTGCATTTCCACGTTCTCTGCGAATCGCGCCCGGAGCATCTGCAAAAGGCGCTGGAGGCCGTCGAGACGCATTTCGGAGCGTATCTCGACCGGATCAAATGGCTCAACATGGGCGGCGGCCACCTGATGACCGCCTCGTGGTATGACTGCGACCGCCTGATCGCTCTGCTGAAGGCGTTCAGGTCCCGCCATCCGAACCTGCGGCTGATCCTCGAACCCGGCAGCGCCTTCACGTGGCGCACGGGCTTTCTGGTTTCGACCGTCGAGGACATCGTGGAGAACGGCGGGGTGACGACGGCGATGCTCGACGTGTCGTTCGCCTGCCACATGCCCGACTGCCTCGAAATGCCCTACAAACCCGCCGTCATCGGAGCGCATGAACCTGCCGACGGCGAAAAGCGCTGGCGCATGGGCGGCACGAGCTGCCTTGCGGGCGACTACTGCGGCGACTGGGCTTTCGACCGCGAGCTGAAGGTGGGGGAGCGCGTCGTCTTCGAGGACATGATCCACTACACGATGGTCAAGACCACGATGTTCAACGGCGTCCACCATCCGGCCATCGTCATCGCGCGCCGCGACGGCCGCACCGACGTCATCCGCGAATTCGGCTACGAGGACTTCCGGAACCGCATGTCATAGACAATATTGAATTCAGATATACGAAACCTCTTCATGGAAAATTTCACACCTACCCCCTACACGTTGGAATGTGTCGCCACGGGCCGCGAATTCGAAGACGCCGGCTGGATGCTTGCCGACCCGCAGTGCAAGGAGCCTTCGCTCGTGCGCACCAAATACGCCCGCAAACAGATCGACGTGAAGCCCGCCGACTGGGGCCTGTACCGTTTCTCGGACTGGATGCCCGTGCGGCGTATCCTCAAAGGTTCGTCGGCTCCCGTGACCTATAAGAGCAAGGGCCTCGCCGCGCACCTCGGGCTGGAAAACCTCTGGATCACCTTCAACGGCTGGTATCCGGCCATCGGGGCCACGATGTCGACCTGCTCGTTCAAGGAGACCGAGGCCTATTCGGTCTGCGGCCGCGCCGCTGCCGACGAACGGCGCGTGCTGGTGGTGGCTTCGGCCGGAAACACCGCCCGGGCCTTCGCCAAGGTCTGCTCGGACAATAACATCAGGCTGCTGCTCTCGGTTCCCTACGACAATATCGGCGCGCTGTGGTTCGACCAGCCGCTGAACCCCTGCGTGAAACTCATTTCGTGCGAGAAGGGCGGCGACTATTTCGACGCCATCCATTTGAGCGACATCGCGCTGAAAAGCCCCGGCTTCTACGCCGAGGGCGGCGCCAAGAACGTCGCGCGCCGCGACGGCATGGCCTGCACGGTCCTTTCGGCCGTGACGACCATCGGCCGCATTCCCGACTACTATTTCCAGGCCGTGGGCAGCGGCACGGGCGCCATTGCCGCCTGGGAGGCCAACATGCGTCTGGTGGAGGACGGCCGCTTCGGGCGGAATACGATGAAGCTGATGGTGGCGCAGAACGCCCCGTTCGTCCCGATGTACGACGCCTGGCAGGCGGCATCGCGCAAGCTGCTGCCTTACGACGACGACAAGGCGCGCCGCGACGCGGAGATCATCGACGCCAAGGTGCTTTCGAACCGCCGTCCGCCTTACAGCGTCACGGGCGGTCTTTTCGATGCGCTGAAAGCCACCGGCGGCGAGGTTTTCGTGGCCACGAACGCCATGGCGCGCAAGGCCCGCAAGCTGTTCCACGAACTCGAAGGCGTCGACATCTATTCGGCGGCGGGCGTTGCGCTGGCGTCGCTCGTCAATGCCGTGAACGCGGGTAAAATCGAGAAGGACGCCACCGTCATGCTCAATGTCACGGGCGGCGGCGAGGAGCACTTCAAGGAGGGCAAGGAGCTGTGGTATCTCAAGCCGAGCCACGTCTTCCCGCTCGAACCCGACGAGGCGGATGTGGTGGAGAAAGTCGAAGCGCTGTTCAACTGAATGACAGCGGGTTGACTGATTGCTTCTGTGCGATTTACACAAACGGGCCTGTATAGCCCGTTTTTTTGTTACCTTTGCGCGTCCGAACCGAGGATCAGCAGCCGGACCCGGTTCGGACGTTTTTTTACTTTTAACCCAAATTTCAAACAAATGGAAAACATCCAAACAAAGCAGTACCCCTGCTTCAAGCGTTGGAGTCGCAAAAACTGGTCGGTTTTTGCCAGCCTCCACCGTTATGTGACTATCAGGGTCCTCTCTGTCGGGATGTCGATCCTGCTACTTGCGACGCAAGGTGCGTCCGCGCAGACTGCCGACACGACCGCTGTCCTCAAGACATTGCGGATACGGGAAGTCGGCGTCACCGGGAGTCAGACGGCTCCCGCGCGCAACGCCCAGTCGCACACCCCGCTTTTCGACCGGAAAGCCCAGGCCCCGGCGCCTGTCCAGACTCTGGAAGCCGCCCTGCGCCTTGCTCCTTCGGTCGATGTCCGCGAACGCGGAGGCAAGGGAACGCAGGCCGACATCTTCATCCGGGGAGGCTCTTTCGACCAGACCATGGTCCTTCTCAACGGCATTGATTTCACCGATGCCCGCACCGGGCATCAGTCCCACGCGCTGCCCGTCGACCTCGACTGCATTTCGGCCGTCGAACTGATCGACGGCGTTCCGGGCGTCGGAGCCTACGCCGGTGCGGTGAACATCCGCACCGCGCCGCTGCGGCCCACCTACCTGCGCCTCGAAGCCTCGGGCGGCCAGTACGGCTATGGCTACGGGAATCTTTCGGGCGCGGTGAGTGCGGGACGCTTCTCGGTGCTCGGCGCGGCTTCGTACCGCCGCAGCGACGGCTACCGGCACAATACCGATTTCTCCAACTACAACGCATTCGTACGGGCGACCTACGACGGCGGGCGGGCCGGATTCTTCGACTTGCAGGCCGGGTGGCAGGACCGCGATTTCGGCTCCAACGGTTTCTATGCGGCCTACAATCCCGACCAGTGGGAGCATACCGCCACGGCCCTGGGGTCGCTGCGGTGGCTGAAAACCGCAGGCCGCTTTTCGCTGGGGGCCGCCGCGAGCTACCGCAAGAACTTCGACCGCTACGACTGGACGCGCGGCACGGCGATGAACCGCCACAACACGGACAATGTCGGAGCGAAGCTCTGGGCCGACTGCGACTGGGCGGCGGGCGTTACCACCGTGGGCGGAGACTATGCTTTCAACCACATTTACAGCACCAATCTGGGTGACAAGCTTTCGGTTCCCGAAGGCCATTACACCCATGCCAAGGCGCGCCACACGGGCAACCTGTGGCTGCGGCACGCCAAGCGGTGGCGGCATTTCGACGCGGCGGCTTCGGCGGGCGTGAGCCTCACGCCCTACGGCACTTCGGCCCTGTGGAGCCTTTCGGCGGGCTATGCCCCCGCGGCCGGGCTGCGCCTCGAAGCCGGGGCGTGGCAGTCGATGCGCCTGCCGACCTTCACGGACCTCTACTACACCTCCCCGGCGCAGATCAACAACCTCGATCTTACGCCGGAACACGCAGTCACATACCGACTTGGTGTGGATTACCTCAAGCGGAGCTGGAACCTTTCGGCGCAAGCCTATTACCGCTCCGGGCGCGACATCATCGACTGGGTCTGGCGCGAGGACATGGGCAGCAAGTGGCATTCCGAACAGACGAGCAGCCTCGATACCTTCGGGATCGAACTCGCGGGCGGCTATACGGTTTCGGAAGGCTTCCTGCGCCGCGTGACGCTCTCGTACGGCTACATCACGACCGACCGGAACGCGGACGTCATCGCCAAAAGCGCGATGGATTTCATGCGTCACAAGGCGGCATTGGCCGTGGAGGTGCATTTCCTGCGGCGGATGTCGCTTGCGCTGACCGGCTCGGTCTACGACCGCAACGGCAGCTATACGCATTACCCCGAACCGGGCAACGCCTCCCTTAACGAAGAACGCGACTACAAGCCCTATTTCCTGCTCGACGGACGTCTCCAGTGGGAGAAGGGCATCTGCCGCCTCTACGTCGACGCCACGAACATCACCGACACGCGCTACTGCGACATCGGCGGAATCCGCCTGCCGGGTTTCTGGTGTACGGGCGGGGTGACGCTGACCATCGGCAAATAACCTCTCTTTTCCGGGACCGGGGCGCTTCCGCCCCCGGATTTCGGTCCGGCTGCAATCCTGGCCCGGTGCACAAATGCACCGGGCCTTTCTGTTTTTCGCAAAAAGCCGCCTGTTTTGTTACGGTTTTTTCGGATTTCTCCCGATTATTATTTATCTTTGAAGTATAAGAATTTAAATGCGACGATCCTATGTCCCAAAGAATCATTGAATGCGTTCCCAATTTCAGCGAGGGACGCGATAAGGCCGTGATCCGGCAAATCACCGCGGCCATCGAGGCCTCCGGGGGCGTCAAACTGCTCGACGTGGACCCCGGCGAGGCGACCAACCGCACGGTCGTGACCTTCGTCGGCGAACCCGAAGCGGTCGTCGAGGCCGCTTTTGCCGGGGTGAAGCGGGCGGCCGAACTGATCGACATGCGCCGCCACAAGGGGGCGCATCCCCGCATGGGGGCCACCGACGTGCTGCCGCTGATACCGATTGCGGGCGTCACGCTTGCGGAGTGCGCCGAACTGGCGCGCGCGCTGGCCCGGCGTATCGCCGACGAACTGCGCATCCCGACCTATTGCTACGAGGCTGCGGCCTTTGCGCCCGAACGGAAAAACCTCGCCGTGTGCCGCGCCGGGGAGTACGAGGCCCTGCCCGAGAAACTGGCGCACACGGCATCCGCGCCCGATTTCGGGGCGCGTCCCTTCGACGAGGGGGTTGCCCGCACGGGAGCCACGACCGTCGGGGCGCGCGACTTCCTGATCGCCGTGAATTTCAACCTGAACACCACCTCCACGCGCCGCGCCAACGCCATCGCCTTCGACGTGCGCGAAAAGGGGCGTCCCGTCCGCGAGGGCAACCCCATCACGGGCAGGGTGGTGAAGGATGCCGCGGGAAATCCCGTGATGCAGCCCGGAACGCTTCCGGCCACGAAGGCCATCGGCTGGTTCATCGAGGAGTACGGCATCGCGCAGGTCTCGATGAACATCACCGACATCTCCCGGACGCCGCTCCACGCGGCTTTCGACGAGGTGTGCCGCAAGGCCGACGCCCGCGGCGTGCGCGTCACGGGGACCGAAATCGTGGGGCTGGTTCCGAAACGGGCTTTGGTCGAAGCCGGCAAATACTTCCTCCGCAAGCAGCGTCGCTCGACGGGCGTCGCCGAGGAGGAGATCGTCCGCATCGCCGTCAAGTCGATGGGATTGGACGACCTGAAGCCGTTCGATCCTGCCGAGAAGGTGATCGAGTACCTGCTTGAAGCGGAGGTTCCGAAGAAGCGGCTTATCGACATGACCTGCAAGGCGTTCGCCGAAGAGACGGCGAGCGAATCTCCCGCTCCGGGCGGCGGCTCGATCGCGGCCTACATGGGTGCGCTGGGCGCGGCCCTCGGGACGATGGTCGCCAACCTCTCGTCGCACAAGGCGGGGTGGGACGACCGCTGGGAGGAGTTTTCCGACTGGGCCGAACGGGGGCAGGCCGTTCTTGCGGAGCTTCTGCACCTCGTGGACGAGGACACGGCGGCGTTCAACCGCATCATGGCGGTTTTCGCCATGCCCAAGTCGACCGACGAGGAGAGGGCGGCGCGCGCCGCGGCTTTGCAGGAGGCGACGCTCTATGCCACGGTGGTTCCCCTGCGGACGATGAAGGCCGCCTCGCGGGTTTTTGAAATCGTGCGCGCCATGGCCTCGGAGGGCAACCCCAATTCGGTCTCCGACGCCGGCGTGGGTGCGCTGGCGGCCCGCAGCGCGGTGCTGGGGGCGTGCCTCAATGTGAAGATCAACGCCGCGGGGCTGAAAGACCGTGCCGTGGCCGATGCGTTGATCGCCGAAGCCGAGGCGCTGGCCGCCGAAGCCGTGCGTCTCGAAGCGGAGGTCTTGCAGATCGTCGAATCTAAAATCGGATAATATGACACGCGAAGAGTTTCAGAACGACATTCGCGCGGGTATTCCCGACCGGCTGCCCGCCGCGAAACCCTATGACAAACGGATCAACCATGCGCCCAAACGCAAGGACATCCTTTCGGACGAGGAGAAGGCGCTGGCCCTGAAAAACGCCCTGCGCTATTTTCCGGTCAGGCACCACGCCGTGCTGGCGAAGGAGTTCGCCGAGGAGCTGCGCCGCTACGGCCGTATCTATATGTACCGCCTGCGTCCCGACTACGAGATGCACGCGCGTCCGATCGGCGAATATCCCGCCCGCTGCCGGCAGGCGGCGGCCATCATGCTGATGATTCAGAACAACCTCGACCCGCGGGTCGCCCAGCATCCCCACGAGCTGATCACCTACGGCGGCAACGGCGCCGTGTTCCAGAACTGGGCGCAGTACCGCCTTGCGATGCAGTATCTTTCGGAAATGACTGAAAATCAAACCTTGGTCATGTATTCCGGGCATCCGCTGGGGCTGTTCCCGTCGCATCCCGACGCCCCGCGCGTGGTGGTTACGAACGGCATGGTGATTCCCAACTACTCGAAACCCGACGACTGGGAGCGGCTCAACGCCCTCGGGGTGTCGCAGTACGGGCAGATGACCGCCGGGTCGTACATGTATATCGGGCCGCAGGGCATCGTCCACGGCACGACGATCACGGTGATGAACGCCGCGCGCAAACGCTTCACGGCCGGCCGCACCGATACGCGCGGGATGCTGTTCGTCTCGTCGGGTCTCGGCGGCATGTCGGGAGCGCAGCCCAAGGCGGGCAATATTTCGGGCGTGGTGTCGGTCGTCGCCGAGATCAACCCCAAGGCGGCGCAGAAACGCCACGAGCAGGGATGGGTCGACGAGCTGCATGAAGCGCTGGATGAGCTGATCCCGCGTATCCGCCAGGCTGTCAAGGCGAAAGAGGTCGTGTCGATGGCCTATGTGGGCAACGTCGTGGACCTCTGGGAGCGGCTGGCCGCGGAGGAGATTCCGGTCGACCTGGGTTCGGACCAGACCTCGCTGCACAACCCCTGGGCGGGCGGTTACTATCCCGTGGGGTTGAGCTACGAGGCGTCGAACAAGATGATGGCCGAGGAGCCGGGCCGCTTTAGAGAGTGTGTGCAGGAGTCGCTGCGGCGGCAGGTCGATGCCATCAACAAATTGACCGACAGGGGAATGTATTTCTTCGACTACGGCAATGCCTTCCTGCTGGAAGCCTCGCGCGCCGGGGCCGCGGTGACGGGCGAGGGCGGACGCTTCCGCTATCCCTCCTACGTGCAGGACATTATGGGACCCATGTTCTTCGACTACGGCTTCGGGCCGTTCCGCTGGGTCTGCACCTCGGGGAAGCCCGAAGACCTCGAAACGACCGACTCTCTGGCCGCCGAAGTGCTGGAGGAGATCCGGAAGACGGCTCCCGACGACATCCGGGGGCAGCTGGACGACAATATCCACTGGATTCGCGAGGCCGGGCGCAACCGGCTGGTCGTCGGGTCGCAGGCGCGCATTCTCTATGCCGACTGCGAAGGGCGCGTGAAGATCGCCGAGGCGTTCAACCGGGCCATCGCCGAGGGCCGCATCACGGCCCCCGTGGTGCTGGGGCGCGACCATCACGATGTTTCGGGAACCGATTCGCCCTACCGCGAGACCTCGAACATCTACGACGGTTCGTGCCTGACGGCCGACATGGCCGTGCAGAACGTCATCGGCGATGCGTTCCGCGGCGCGACGTGGGTTTCGATCCACAACGGAGGCGGCGTGGGCTGGGGCGAGGTGATCAACGGCGGCTTCGGCATGGTGATCGACGGTTCGGAGGATGCCGGCCGCCGCATCCGCGAAATGCTGCTGTGGGACGTCAACAACGGCATCGCCCGCCGCAGCTGGGCGCGTAACGAAGGGGCCGTCGAAGCCATCCGCCGCGAAATGGACCGCACGCCCGGACTGCGTGTGACCCTGCCTGTTTTTGCCGACGAGGAACTTGTCCGCGAGGCGCTGAACGAACAGGGCGGCGCTTCGGATAAATTATGAATTTCGAATTATGAATTTTGAATTGTCATCCATGGAACATCACCATATCACCGCGGAGCACCTTTCGGTCGGGCGCGTCCGCGAAATCCTCGAACGGCGGCTGCCGCTCGCGTTGAGCGACGACGCCCGGGCGCGCATCGTCCGCTGCCGCGAGTACCTCGACCGCAAGATGGAGAACCCCGAGCGGCCGATCTACGGCATCACGACCGGTTTCGGGTCGCTGTGCGATATTTCGGTGGGCCGCGACGAGCTGTCGCGCCTGCAACAGAACCTCGTGATGTCGCACGCCTGCGGAACCGGGGAGCGCGTGCCCTCGGAGATCGTGCGGCTGATTCTGCTGCTCAAGATACAGTCGCTCGCCTACGGCCATTCGGGCGTGCAGCTGGCGACGGTGGAGCGTCTCGTGGAGTTTTTCAACCGCGGCATCCTGCCCGTCGTCTATCAGCAGGGTTCGCTGGGCGCTTCGGGCGACCTCGCGCCGCTGGCACATATGAGCCTGCCGTTGCTGGGGCTGGGCGAGGTGGAGTATAAGGGCGAGGTGCGTCCCTCGGCCGAAGTGCTTGCCGAACTGGGGCTGGAGCCGATCCGGTTGCAGTCGAAAGAGGGCCTTGCGCTGCTGAACGGCACGCAGTTTATGAGCGCCTACGGCGTCTGGTCGCTGATCCACGCCCGGCGGCTGAGCGAGTGGGCCGACCGCATCGGGGCGTTGTCGTTAGACGCCTTCGACGGTCGTATCGAGCCTTTCTGCGACGAGGTGCACCTGATCCGCGCCCACCGGGGGCAGCTCGCCACGGCCCGGAATGTCCGCCGGCTGCTCGAAGGCAGCGAACTGATCGCCCGCCCCAAGCACCACGTGCAGGACCCCTATTCGTTCCGCTGCATGCCGCAGGTTCACGGAGCCTCGAAGGACACGATCGACTATGTGGAGAGCGTGCTGACCACGGAAATCAACTCCACGACGGACAATCCGACGGTCTTCCCCGAGGAGGACATGGTCGTCTCGGCGGGCAATTTCCACGGACAGCCGATCGCTCTGGCGATGGATTTCCTGGCGATCGCCCTGGCCGAGCTGGGCAACATCTCCGAGCGTCGCACCTACAAACTGATCTCCGGGGCGCGCGAACTGCCCAAATTCCTCGTGGCGAACCCCGGGCTGAACAGCGGCTTTATGATTCCGCAGTATACCGCGGCGTCGATCGTGAGCCAGTCCAAGGGGCTGTGCATGCCCGCGTCGGTCGATTCGATCCCCTCGTCGCAGGGGCAGGAGGACCATGTGAGCATGGGTTCCAACGCTGCCACGAAGCTCTGGCGCGTGGTCTGCAACACCGAACGGGTGCTGGCCATCGAGCTGTTCAACGCCGCGCAGGCCATCGAGTTTCGCCGCCCGGCGCACACGTCGCCCGAGTTGGAGCGAATGCTGGCCGACTATCGCAAAGAGGTTCCCTTCATCGACAACGACGAGGTGATGTATCCCCATATCGAAGCCTCCGTCCGATTCCTCCGCGGCCTATGAGACTGCTGGTGAAGAACATCGCCCGCATCGTCGGCATCGAATCGACGGGCCGTCTGCGCTGCTGCGGCGCCGACATGAACAAGCTGGGCACGCTCGACGACGCGTGGCTGCTGGCCGAAGACGGCCGTTTCGCGGCGTTCGGACGCATGGACTCTCTGGGCGACATCGCCGCCGACGAGGTCGTCGACGCGGCAGGGGGCATGCTCTTTCCGTCGTTCTGCGACTCGCACACCCACCTGGTCTACGCCGGGAGCCGCGAGCGGGAGTTTCTGGACAAGATCAACGGTTTGTCGTACGAGGAGATCGCCCGGCGGGGCGGGGGCATTCTCAATTCCGCCGACCGGCTGCACGAGACTCCGGAGGACGAACTCTATGCGCAGGCGATGGAACGCGTGCGCGAGATCGCGGCGATGGGTACGGGGTGCGTGGAGATCAAGAGCGGCTACGGCCTTTCGACCGGGGACGAGCTGAAGATGCTGCGCGTCATCCGCCGCATCCGCGAAAGCGTGCCGCTGGAGGTGCGGGCCACGTTCCTCGGGGCGCATGCCGTGGCGCGTGCCTACCGGGGACGGCAGGGGGAGTATGTCGATCTGGTGTGCAACGAAATGCTGCCCGCCGTGGCGGCCGAAGGGCTGGCCGATTTCGTCGACGTCTTCTGCGACGAAGGTTTTTTCACGGTCGAAGAGACGGCCCGTATTCTCAAGGCCGCGCGCAAACTGGGGCTGCGGGCGAAAATCCATGCCAACGAACTGGCCGTCTCGGGCGGCGTGCAGGTGGGCGTGGCCTGCGACGCCCTGTCGGTGGACCACCTCGAACGCATGGGACGGGAGGAGATCGAGGCGCTGCGCGGCGCGGCGACCATGCCGACGCTGCTGCCGGGCGCGGCGTTCTTCCTCGGGATGAGCTATCCTCCGGCGCGCGCGATGATCGACGCCGGGCTGGGCGTGGCGCTGGCTTCGGACTACAACCCCGGGTCGTCGCCCTCGGGCAACATGCGCATGGTCTGTTCGCTGGCCTCGATCCGCATGAAGATGACCCCCGCCGAGGCGATCAACGCCGCGACGCTCAACGGCGCCTATGCCATGGGGTTGAGCCGCGACTACGGAAGCGTCACTTTAGGTAAGGTTGCCAACTTTTTCATAACCAAACCGATGCCGTCGATCGAATTTTTCTCCTATGCCTACCAGACGCCGCTGATCCGGCAGGTGTTCCTGCGCGGGCGCAAGATGTGCGGTTTATAGGCAGGGACTGGCCGATACGCTTCGGAACGGGGCGTCCGCCCTTGTCATAACCCGGCTTTCAGGGGTGCGGGCGAGGCGAAACGGTCCGGACCCGAATCGGCGTTTGGAATCTTTTCCGGAATCCTGCTTTTTGCCCGGGCGGCGCAGTTTTTGATTGGAGATATTTATGAAAACCGTTATTCTGATAATTTGCCTCGCCCTGTGCGGGACCGTAAATGGACAAAATATGAAACCTTTGACACCGGAGGAGAAGCGGGTGATCGTGGACAAGGGGACCGAGGCCCCCTTCACGGGCCGCTATTACAAACACAAGGAGGACGGAACCTACGTCTGCCGGCAGTGCGGCGCGCCGTTGTACCGTTCGTCGGACAAGTTCGACGCGGGGTGCGGCTGGCCGAGTTTCGACGACGAGATTCCCGGAGCCGTGAAACGGACCGTCGATGCCGACGGGCGGCGCACGGAGATCACCTGCGCCCGGTGCGGCGGTCATCTGGGCCATGTTTTCACGGGCGAGGGTTTTACGCCCCGGAACACGCGCCACTGTGTCAACTCCGTGTCGCTGGAGTTCGTGCCCGCGGCGAAAAAGGAGCGGACCGAGACGGCGATCTTCGCCGGAGGCTGTTTCTGGGGCGTGGAGCATCTGCTTTCGAAGGAGCCGGGGGTGCTCGATGTCGTGTCGGGATACATCGGCGGACATACGGAGAATCCCACTTACGAGGAGGTGTGCAGCCACCGCACGGGACATGCCGAGGCGGTGCGGGTGACGTTCGATCCGGCGAAAGTCTCCTACGAAAAGCTGGCGCGGCTCTTTTTCGAGATTCACGACCCCACGCAGGTCGGGCGGCAGGGACCCGACATCGGCGACCAGTACCGTTCGGAGGTCTTCTATACGACACCGGCCCAGCGCGCGACGGCTGAAAAACTGATCGCCGAGCTGCGTGCGAAAGGGTACGACGTCGCCACGCGCGTCACGGCGGCCACGACTTTCTGGCCGGCGGAAGAGTATCACCAGGACTATTACGACCGCAAAGGCGCGCAGTCCTATTGCCACGCCTACACCAAGCGGTTCTGATCGCTGTAAGGGGCCGGGTAGAGGGGCGGGGCCGGCCGTTTCCGGTCCGGTGCTTTTCTGCCCGGCCCGGTGCTTTCAGCCCGGTTCGGTGCTTTCTGTCCGGTTCCGCACTTCGGCCCGGGCCTTTGGTTGGGTCCGGGCCAAAGCGCTATTTCAACAGGTTGTCTTCCTCGTCCTTGTATTCCGATTTTTTGAAAAACATTCCGCCGAGGCCTTTCAGCGCCTTGACGGCCCGCACGCGGAAACTGTCCAGCAGCGTGCCGTCCTTCGAGACGGTGCCGTAGCCCGTCACGGCGCGCGCCCGGCGGCTGCGGACGAAGGCGATGCGGCCGTACGGCTTGAGTCCGAGGGCCAGCGATCCGTCCTCGCCGCGGATGATGTCGGTGCGGATGCCCACCTTGCGGGCCAGCTCGGTGTCGTAGGCGAAAACCAGTCCGCGGACGCTCAATTCGGGACGTTGGAACGACTGGAGCCACAGGTGCGTGTCGCGGGCCAGTTCGTAGAACCAAAGTCCGGCGGCGGAGTGGGCTGCGTCGGGAATGTAGCTCCACAGCGAACTGGCCGCCACGACGCCCCGGCGTTCCAGCGCGTCGACCATCGTTTCGACGTAGCGCGGCGGGTATATGGTGTCGGCGTCGATGTTGATGTGGTATTTTCCCCGGGCGCGGTTCAGTCCGCAGAGGCGTGCATGGCCGCATCCGGGCGTCGTTTCGCGCTGCCACGGCAGACCGAGGGTTTCGAAAATCTCCGCCGTGCGGTCCTTCGACAGGTTGTCCGTGGCGATGATCTCCATCGGGTAGCGGCATCGCTGTTCGGCGAGCGACCAGAGACAGGCCGTCAGCCGTTTTTCCTCGTTGCAGGCGATGACCGACACGGTCGCCAGCGGCCGGTCCGACTGTCGTTCGGCGAGTTTCGCGCGCACTTCGGCGACGGTCTCCGCGGGGACTTCGGCGAAGGGCTTTTCATAGACGGGGAGGTATTTCGAGTACCATTTCATGCGATCGGGGTTTATACGGCAAAGGTAGCATTAAATTCCGCACGGGCAAGCGATTCGGCGCTGATTGCCGGGCCTGCGGCGGGAAAGCGGCTGTCGTCGATTGCGGGGCGGAGGTAGGCCCGGCGGCAGTCGGCCGGGCGGCAGGGAGTTCGGGACGGTCCCGGCGGCGGATTCCGGAACCCCGGCCGGGAAACGGGGAAAACCGCTTTGCGGCGGCGCTTTTCACTCCGGGGCTGTGCGGAATGGCGATATATTTCTTATTTTTGCGGCTCCAAACGAGTTTTTTATGTTGCGCGTCAAAGGCATTCTCTGGGCGGCTCTCTCCTCGTCGACATTCGGACTGGCCCCGCTGTTCACCCTGCTGTTGCTGGGCGTGGGTTATTCGTCGTTCGAGGTCCTGACCTACCGCTGGGGTGTGGCGTCGTTGTGTCTGGGAGCTTACGGCCTGCTGGCGGGGTGCGATTTCCGCCTCGGGAGGCGCGAGCTGGGCACGGTGTTCCTGCTGAGCCTGTTCCGCGCTGCGACGTCACTGAGCCTGGTGATCGCCTATCAGAACATCGCCAGCGGGGTGGCCTCGACGATTCACTTCATGTATCCGCTGGTCGTGGCCGTCGTGATGATGTGTTTCTTCCGCGAACGCGGTTCGGCGTGGACCTTCGCGGCGATCGGCATGTCGATCGTCGGCGCGGTGCTGCTGTCGCTGGGCAACGTCGATTTCTCGCACGGCGACACGACGCTGGGAATCGTTTCGGCGACCGTCTCGGTCGTCGCCTACGGCGGTTACATCGTGGGCGTGCGCCGGAGCCGCGCGGTGGAGATCGACTCCACGGTGCTGACCTGCTGCGTGATGGCCTTCGGTGCGCTGTTTTTCATCGCCGGGGGCCTGCTGACGGGCGGCGTGCGTCTTGAGACCGACCCGCATACGTGGCTCTATATCCTCGGTGTGGCCATTCCGGCGACGGCCGTCTCGAACATGGCGCTGGTGCAGGCCATCAAGAGCATCGGGCCGACGCTGACCTCGATTTTCGGGGCCATGGAGCCGCTGACCGCCGTGGTGATCGGCGTCTGGGTTTTTGCCGAGCCTTTCACGGCGAAGGGCGCCGCGGGCATCCTGCTGATCGTAGCGGCGGTGTCGGTCGTGGTCCTGCGCAGTCGGAAAGGGTAGCCGGGGCGGCCGGCGTGCGGCGATACGAAAAATCCCGGAGTTTGCGCTCCGGGATTTTTCGTGTTCTTAAAGTGTGAAGACCATCGCGATGGGGTAGTGGTCCGAAATGTAGGGCGCTCCGTAGTTGCCGTCGAGCGTGGCGAATAGCTGGCATTTGAGCTTGCCGCGGTAGTAGAGGTGGTCGATGACGATGGTGTCGGGAGCCGAGCCGAACCCGTTGAAAGTCCCCTTGTGGTCGGTCGTCGCGGCCTTGGCGCGGGCCGAGACCATATATTTGGTCAGGGGTTTGAAGATCGGGCTGTCGACCGGGGTGTTGAAGTCGCCGCCGACGATGGCCGGGGCTTTCTTGCCGGCGATCTCGTGGATCTTTTCGATGAGCAGCTTCACGCCCTCTTCGCGTGCCGCCTTGCCCTTGTGGTCGAGGTGGGTGTTGAAATAGAAGAACTCCTTGCCCGACTTCCGGTCCTTGAGTTCGACCCACGTCACCGTGCGGTTGCAGGCCCCGTCCCAGCCGCGCGACACCTTGTCGGGCGTTTCGCTGAGCCAGAACGTGCCGCTGTCGAGCAGCTCGAAACGGTCGCGCAGGTAGTAGACGGCCATGAACTCGCCCTTCTCGGCGCCGTCGTCGCGGCCCACGCCCACGCGGGCGTACTGCGGGCATTCGGCGTCGATGTAGTGCAGCTGGTCGATAAGTCCTTCCTGCACGCCGAACACGTCGGGAGCCTCCCGGCGGATCATCTCCGGAGTGGCGTGACGACGTTTCATCCAGACGTTGTCGCCGTCCTTGCCGTGGCTGTTGCGCAGGTTGTAGGAGATCAGTTTGATCGATTCGGCGCCGTCGGCGGCGAATGCCGGCATTGAAAAAGAGGCTGCTAACAGCAGCAGAAGTGCGATTTTCTTCATTTGGGTTACAGGTGTGATTAACTTGTGCAAAGGTAGCAATATTTTTCGGAAAGCCAACCGTTTTTCAGGTTGTCAGAACCCTTTTCAGGCGGTCGAGACCCTCGGCCAGCAGTTTGCGCGGGCAGGCGATGTTCAGGCGGATGAAGCCTTCGCCCGCGGCGCCGTACATGGATCCGGAGTTGACGTGCAGGCGGCCTTCGTCCAGCAGCCGTCGGGTGAGCGCGTCGGACGACAGCCCCGCGGCCCGGCAGTCGGCCCAGACGAGGTAGGTCCCTTCCAGCGGAAGCACCGGGAACTGCGGAAGATGCCGCGCGAAGTAGTCCCGCAGGAAAAGGTAGTTTTCCCACAGGTAGCCGTTGAGCGCGTCGAGCCACTCGGCGCCGTCCGTGTAGGCCGCCGTCAGAGCCTCGATGGCGAAGGGGCTGATCATGCCCGTCTCGTTGATTTCGAGCGACCGGGCGATCCGTTCCCGGAGGCCGGCGTCGGCGGCGAAGATGTTGGCCACCTGCACTCCCGCGAGGTTGAACGCCTTGCTGGGCGAGGCGCAGGTGACCGAGCGGCGCGCGAACTCCTCCGAAAGCGAGGCGAAGGGGGTGTAGCGGAATCCCGGCATCACCAGCTCGCAGTGGATTTCGTCGGCCACGACCAGTATGTCGCGGCGCAGGCAGATGTCGCCGATGCGGCGCAGCTCTTCGGGCGTCCAGACCCGCCCCGCGGGGTTGTGCGGGTTGCAGAGCAGCATCAGTTTCACGGCAGGGTCGGCGGCCCGGCGTTCCAGCGCGTCGAAATCGACCGTATAGCGGTTGTCGCCGTAAGTCAGTTCGCACTCCGCGGCGGAGCACCCGCTGTTGTCGATGGCGATGAAGAAGTGGTTGTAGACGGGCGTCAGCACCAGCACCCGGTCTCCGGGGCGGGTCAGCGCCCGGAGAATGGCCGAGAGCGCCGGGATCACGCCCGTCACGGGAAGTATCCAGTCCGCTCCGGGCGCCCAGCCGTGCCGCCGGGCAAACCAGGACGTGACCGCCCCGTGGTAGCTCTCCGGGACCGTGGCGTAGCCGTAGACGCCGTGCTCCACCCGGCGGCGGAGCGCCTCGACGACGCACGGGGCCGTGCGGAAATCCATGTCGGCGACCCACATCGGGAGGATGTCGGCCGCAGGTTCCTCGTCCCACTTCACCGAGTTGGTTCCCCGGCGCGGGATCAGTTGATCGAAATCGTATTTTGCCATATCGGAATGCACTTTATTTACAAAGATACGAAAAAGTCGGATCGCTGCAATACCGGACTGCCGTGCGACTCGGTGGAACCTGCCGACCTTCGGAAAGTGTCGTTACGACACCAAAGATACGAAAAAGTCGGACCGCTGCAAAACCTCCGGCTATTTGCTCATCCGGTATGCCGACGGGGTCATGCCCGTGTGGCTGCGGAAATACTTGCCGAAAAACGACTGGTTGGGGAAATTGAGGCAGTAGGCGATCTCCTGAATGCTCATCGTCGAATATTTCAGCAGGTTTTTGGCTTCGAGCACCACGTAGTCGTCGATCCATTCGGCGGCGGTGCGGCCTGAGGTCTTGCGGATGATCGTCGTGAGGTATTTGGGCGTCAGGTGCAGCTGCCCGGCGTAGAAGCCCACCGAACGCTCCTGCATGTAATGTTTGGTCAGTTCGCTCATAAACTGGTTGAAATACTCGTCGTTGCGGCTGCGGGCCGAGGTCTCCGGGGCGGGCTGCGACTCGATGTGCCGCCCGATGATGCGGCAGACCTTGTAGGCCAGCGTGCGGATCATCGAGCGCAGGATCTCCGGCGAATAGACGTCGCCCGGGCGGGGCAGGCTCTCGGAGCGGATTTCGGCGAACGAGCCGGTGATGCCGGCCCATTCGGCTTCGCAGAGCCGCAGGCAGGGCTGTTTCTCGACGCTTAAAAAGAGCCTCGAAAGCAGTTTGATGTCGATATTGATGCGCCGGATGAACTCCTCCTCGCAGATCACCGTGTAGACCGAGGACTCCGGCCGGATGGATTCCACTTGCAGAATCGAGCCGGGCAGGAGGACGAACAGCATCTTCGCGTCGAGCGTGTGGCGGCGCAGTCCCGAGGTGAACGAAATCGAACCTTCGGAACAAAAAAGGATCGCGAAGGCATCGAGACGCGTCGGGTAGCGGAACAGGTCGATGTTGACCGTGTCCATGATCTTGACGCGCGAAGCGATCAGACAGCCATCGAAATAGAGGTCTTCCGGGCGCGGTTCGTTGACGGTGAGCAATGTTTCGAGCGAGAAGCTCTGAATCTCCTTTTCGTTCATTTTATCGGTCGTATTTCGGGCAAATATAACGAATTTGCCGAATACGATTTGTCGAAAGGTTGGAAATCGAACCAATCGGCTAATTTAACCGACACGGCGGCCTTTTCCGGAGGGAGCTAAAAGGGGAACTTTGCATCGAAAAATTGAAGAACCGATGAAACGAACTGTTTTCTGTGCCGCGCTGCTGCTGGCCGCCGGCTGTTCATCTCCGAAAAAGAACCGCACGGTCGATCCGCTGCGTGTCGAAACCATCGTGGCCGCGCCCTCGGCCGACGTCGGGGCGGCCGTTTATGTAGGTGCGATCGAAGAGGAGTCTTCGGCCGCCTTGAGCTTCCCCGTCGCCGGGACCGTCGCCCGCACCTTTGCGGACGAGGGCCGGCGCGTCGGCAAAGGTCACCTGCTCGCCGAGCTCGATCCCACCTCGGCGCGCCGGACTTTCGAGGCCGCCGAAGCCGCGCTGAATCAGGCGAAGGACGCCTGTGCGCGTCTGAAACAGCTCTACGACGCCGAGAGCCTGCCCGAGATCAAGTGGGTCGAGGCGCAGACCCGGCTGCGGCAGGCCGAGGCGGCCTTCGGGATCGCGAAGAAGAATCTGGAGGACTGCTCGCTTTACGCGCCCTTTTCCGGGGTGGTCGGCCAGCGGCGGATTTCGGCCGGGGAGACGGCCCTGCCGGGCGTTCCCGTGCTGACGCTGCTCGAAGTCGGACGCGTCAAGGTGCGCTTCTCGGTCCCCGAGCTGGAGATCGCCCGGCTCGGCGCCGACAGCCGGATCGGGGTGGGCGTCGCCGCGCTCGGCGACCGGGTGTTCCCCGCCGGGAAGATCGAAAAGGGCGCCGTGGCCAATCCCGCGGCCCACACCTACGACGTGCGCGCCACGCTGGACAACGCCGCTGGCGAGTTGCTGCCGGGCATGGTGTGCCGCGTGACGGTTTCGCCCGCAGAGTCGGCCGAGGAGATCGCCGTTCCGCTGCGCGCCGTGCAGCAGGCGGGCGACGGGAGCCGTTTCGTGTGGACCGTGCGCGGCGATTCGGCCGTGCGTACGGCCGTCACGACGGGGCGGCTGGTGAACAACGGCATCGTGCTGACCGGGGGCGTCGCGGCGGGCGACCGCATCGTCGTGGACGGCATGCAGAAGATCGGCGAGGGCAGTAAAGTCGTATGGCGATGAGAAGTTCGAATAGCGTAATAGCCTGGTCGATGCGGAATTTCCGCATCACCTTCCTGATCGTGGGCTGCCTGTTCGTGTTCGGAATCTACGCCCTTGCGCGCATTCCCAAGCAGGAGTTCCCCGAGTACACGATCCGGCAGGGCGTCGTCGTGGGCGTCTATCCCGGGGCGACGGCCGAGGAGGTCGAAGAGCAGCTGGCGAAGCCGCTCGAACAGTTCCTGATGACCTACAAGGAGGTGAAGCGTGCGAAGACCACCTCCACGTCGCAGAACGGCATGTGTTACGTGATGGTCGAGCTGAACGACGATGTGAACGACAAGGACGAGGTATGGTCGAAAGTCAAGCACGGGCTGGCGGCGTTCAAGATGCAGCTGCCTGCGGGTGTCGCGGCCGTGGTGACCAACGACGATTTCGGCGACACCTCGGCGCTGCTGATCACCCTCGAATCGGACACGCGCTCCTACCGCGAACTGAAAGGGTATATGGACGATTTGAGCGACCGTCTGCGCCGCATCGAGTCGGTCTCCAACCTGCGCCCCTACGGCGTGCAGCAGGAGCAGATCTCGGTTTACGCCGATCACGCGCGGCTCGCGGCCTACGGCATCGGCGAGAAGACGCTCTCCGCGGCGCTGGCCGCGCAGGGGCTGACCCCGCTGGGCGGCTCGGTGAGCAATGCCGAGACCGAGACCCCGATCCACATCGCGCCGTCGCTGGCCGGGGAGCGGGAGGTCGCCGAGCAGATCGTCTGGAGCGATCCCGAAGGGCACGTCCTGCGGGTGAAGGACGTGGCGCGCGTCGTGCGCGAGTACGACGATCCGGACAGCTATATCCGCAACAACGGCCACCGCTGCGTGCTGCTGTCGCTGGAGATGCAGGCCGGGAACAACATCGTGGAGTACGGCCGCGAGGTCGACGAGGTGCTGCACGCCTTCATCGAAGAGGAGCTTCCCGCCGATGTCAGCGTGCAGCGCATCGCCGACCAGGCCAAGGTCGTCGGCGACTCGGTGCACTCGTTCCTGCGCGACCTGTTCGTGGCCATGGCCATCATCATCGTCGTGATGATGCTCCTCTTCCCGCTGCGGTCGGCCATCGTCGCCGCGCTGACGATCCCGATGTCGACCTTCATATCGGTGGGCATGATGTACCTCTGCGGCATTCCGCTGAACACCGTGACGCTCGCCGCGCTGGTCGTCGTGCTGGGCATGATCGTCGACAACTCGATCGTGGTGATCGACGGCTACCTCGATTACCTCGGGCGCGGCCATTCGCGGTGGTTCGCCGCCGTGGAGAGCGCCCGGGAGTTCTTCCCCTCGCTGCTGCTGGCCACGATCTGTATCTGCATGATCTTCTATCCGATCCTCTTCACGATGACGGGCATGATGGGCGACTTCTTGACCTGGTTCCCGTGGACGATCACCATTAACCTGATGGTGTCGCTGCTGCTGGCCGTGATGGTCATTCCGTTCCTCGAGATACTGATCATTCCGGCCGTTCACGTGCGCAGGGACGGCCGCAGGTCGTTCACCGACCGGGTGCACGACGTCTACCGCCGCGTGCTGGCGTGGACCTTCCGCCACGGGTGGCTGACGATCTCGCTCGGCGCCGCCTCGGTGGTCGTGTCGCTGCTGATCGCCACGCAGCTCAAGTTCCGCATGGTTCCCTTCGCCGACCGGGACCAGTTCGCCGTGGAGATCTACCTGCGCCCCGACACGCCGCTGGAACGCACCGGGGCCGTCGCCGATTCGGTTTACCGGGCGCTGCGGGCCGACGAACGGGTGAAGTCGGTCACCTCGTTCGTGGGGTGCTCGTCGCCGCGTTTCCAGATGAGCTACGCCCCGCAGATCGCGGGCAAGAACTACGCACAGTTCATCGTCAACACCACGTCGGTGGATGATACGGAGTCCATTCTCGACGAGTACGCCGACGCGTGGGCCGACCGTTTCCCCGAAGCCTACGTCAAGTTCAAGCAGCTCGACTACCAGAACGTGCCGTCGCTCGAATTCCGCTTCTACGGCAGCGACATCGACTCGCTGCGCGCCGCGGCCGACCGGCTGATGGCCCGCATGCGGCAGATGCCCGAACTGCAATGGGTGCATACCGATTACGAGGACCCGCGGGCGATCGCCGAGGTGCGGCTCGATCCCGTCACGGCGTCGCAGCTGGGCATCACGCGCACGGTCGTGGCCGCCAACATGGCCCTGGCGTCGGGTGACGTGGCCGTGGGTTCGGTCTGGGAGGGCGATTACAGGCTCCCGGTGGTGCTCAAGCGCGACGCCCGGCTGGGCGAACGCTCGCTGTCGGACATCGGGGACACCTATGTCTCCTCGCCCGTGCCGGGGGTGAGCGTGCCTCTGCGGCAGATCGCCGACGTGGAACCCGCGTGGAGCCAGTCGAAGATCGTCCACCGCAACGGCATGCGCTGCATCACCGTGACGGCCGACCTGAAACGCGGCGCCAACGCGATGCGGATGACCTCGCGCATCAGCCGGATGCTGAAAGACGAGATTCCGCTCCCGCCGGGCGTCGAGACCGAGCTGGGCGGCGCGCACGAGTTCGACGCCGAGACCCTGCCGCCCATCGCCGCGGGGTTGAGCATCTCGCTGGTGATCATCTTCTTCTTCATCCTCGTCAACTTCCGCAAATTCGGCATCACGCTGGTCGTCATGGCCTCGATGTCGCTGTGTCTGTTCGGCGCGATGGTCGGACTGTGGATCGCCGACTTCACCATCGGGCTGACCTCGGTGCTGGGTTTCATCACCCTGCTGGGCATGATCGTGCGGAACGTGATCCTGATGTACCAGCATGCCGAGGACAAACGCAAGGTCTGCCACTGGTCGGGCAAGCTGGCGGCCTACGACGCCGGAAAGCGCCGCATGGTCCCGATCTTCCTCACGACGGCCACCACGGCCGTGGGCGTCGTGCCGATGATGTTGGGAGGCAGTACGTTCTGGGCGCCCGTGGGTGTTACGATTTTCGCCGGAGGCATCGGCTCGCTGATCCTCGTGGTCACGATCCTTCCGGTTCTTTACTCCAAAATCTACAAGTGATGAAAAAGGCTCTCGTATATCTGATTCTCTGCTGCACGGCCCTTCCGGCCGGAGCGCAGACCCTGACGCTCGACGAATGCCGCGCGGCCGCCGCCGAACACAACCGCACGCTCCGCGACGGCCGGTTCGAGCTTGAAGCGGCCCTGCAAACGCGCCGCGAGGCGCTGACCGGCTACTTCCCGCAGGTCTCGGCCACGGGAGGCGTTTTCCAGGCCCAGCATGGACTGGTGCAGGCCGATTTCGGCATGACCATCCCGCAGCTGGGGACGATGAACCTGCCGCTGTCGATGGTCAAGCGGGGGATTGTGGGCGGCATCACGGCCGTGCAGCCCGTCTTCGCGGGGCTGAAGATCGTCAACGGCAACAAGCTCGCCCGGCTGGGCGAGGAGGTCGGGCGGTTGCAGTTGCAGAAGACCGAGTCCGAGGTGCGCGAGCAGACCGACGCCTATTACTGGCAGGTCGTGTCGCTGTGCGACAACCTTTCGACCATCGAAGCCGTGGAACGCCAGCTGGAGGAGATTCACCGCCAGGTGGAACTCTCGGTCAAGGCCGGGCTGGTGACGACGAACGACCTGCTGCGCGTGGAACTGCGGCAGCAGGAGATCGCGTCGAACCGCCTGAAGGTCGAAAACGGACTGAAAGTCTCGAAGATGCTGCTGGCACAGCATATCGGTGTCGACTGGCGCGCTTTCGACGTGGCGGCGGCGGAGTTCGGCCAGCCCGAGGCGCCCGCGGCGTTCTACGTGCCGGTCGAGGAGGCGTTGGACAACCGGGCCGAGTACCGGCTCGCCGAGAAGAATGTCGAGGCACAGAAGTACCGGAAGCGCATGGAGCGCGGCAAACGCCTGCCGACGGTGGGCGTCGGGGCCGGCTACCTCTACTACAACGTGACGGACAAGGATGTGGACGACGGGCTGATTTTCGCCCAGGTGTCGGTCCCCATCTCCGACTGGTGGGGCGGGGCGCACGCCCTGAAGAAGGCCCGCATCCGGGAGCAGCAGGCCGAGAACGACCGGTTGCAGGCCCGCGAGATGCTGGCCGTGGAGATCGAGCGGACGTGGAGCGAGGTGCAGGAATCCTATGCGCAGATTCTGCTGACGCGGCGTTCCGTGACGTCGGCCGCCGAGAACCTGCGGCAGAACCGCAATTTCTACCAGGCCGGAACGGCTCCGCTCACCGACCTGCTGGACGCCGAGACGCTCTACACCCGGAGCCGCAACGACTTCACCTCGGCATGCGCCGCTTACCGGACTTCGTTGGCGCGTTACATGCGCGTGACGGGGCGATAGCGGTCGTCAGCCGCAAAAACGGGCGTCCGGAACCGACCGGACGCCCGTTTTTTCACTCTTTCCGGGGCGGTTTCGGTTCGAACATGCTCAACAGCAGTCCGCCCATGACGGCTCCCCACAGCGTGCTGTTGAGCGGCGAGGAGGTGATCGGGCACGTGCCGTCGGCGCACCCCACGAAATACCAGTAGAGATAGCCTCCCAAGGCTCCCAGCGCCGCTCCCAGCAGCGTCGGCCAATGTCGTTTCAGCAGTTTCATCTTATAACGGGTTTACGTTTTCCATTGAAATAACGTTGCGAAAGTATTGATTATTTTCCGATAAAACAAATTTCCTATGGAAAATAAATGGGTCGGAGTCGGCGGATGTCGGAGCGGAGGAGGGATGGAAAGGTGAAAGGTGAAAAGTGGAAAGTGGAAAGTGAAGGGGGGGGTCTGACAAGATGGGGTATAGATAGGATTTCACCCCTGCCGGAGAGATTTCTGACAGGGGTGATTTTCATTTTCGTGGGAACTTTTCCGAAAGTTCCTTTTGTTTCTGCGGTGCGTAGGGGACTCGAACCCCTGACCCCGTGCGTGACAGGCACGTATTCTAACCAGCTGAACTAACGCAC
>ENA-UEQP01001220-UEQP01001220.1-human-gut-metagenome-genome-assembly--contig:-NODE-1220-length-24699-cov-4.643408_pt1 | contig 24699 bp, 17 predicted proteins | sample MGYA00242951_ERZ507951 | MGnify/ENA primary metagenome ERZ507951 (study PRJEB26167, sample SAMN06115539) | human gut metagenome | host: Homo sapiens | place: China:Shanxi | collected 2015-11-18...
CCCGCTTTTCAGTTCTCGCCACCAACTTCATCACCGTGCAGGTCATGGGTTACGGTTCCCGCTTTGTGAAAGTGGAGGATGTTTACAGCCTCGTGGATGCCCACCCGGATCTGTTCGAGGCGGTGTCGCCTACGGCCAGCATCAACGGAACCGTGAAGGTGGGTACCACCAGCTACAGCAACACCAGCGTCAAGGGCGTGAGCGAGAGCTATCTTGGAATGAGCGGCTGCACCGTCCGCGTCGGGCGCGGCATCAACTACGTGGATCTGACTGACAACAAGAAGATCTGCGTAGTGGGCGATTACATCAGCCGTGTGGCCTATGGCGGCAATGCCGTGGGCCAGACCATCAAAATCGGAGCGGAGAAGTATACCATTGTGGGCGTACTGGAAGCCAAGGTGACAGACACCTCGGATCAGGAGGGCAGCAGCGATGATATCGTTCTGCTGCCCTACACCACGGCGCTGCGTGTTTCACAAACCAGCACCGCCAGCTCCTACGCCGTCACTGTGACCAGTGAGGACAAAATTTCCGAAGCGAAGACCGCACTGGAAAACGGCCTGCAGGAGCTGCTCAGCTCCGATAAGGGCTACATGGTCACCAGCATGAGCGAAATGCTGGATATGATGACCTCCATGGTGAACATGGTCGTCACTATCCTCACAGCCATTGCGGCCATCTCGCTGCTGGTGGGCGGCATCGGCATCATGAACATCATGATGGTGTCCGTCACCGAGCGCACCCGCGAGATCGGCATTCGCAAGGCGCTGGGTGCCAAGGAACGGGTCATTCTGGGCCTGTTCGTCACCGAAGCTGCCACCACCTCGGCGCTGGGCGGCATACTGGGCATCGGTCTGGGCTATCTGCTCTCGGCACTGGCAAACAAGATCCTGCCGCTGGTCATGTCCGATATGGAAATGACCGTGGCACCGTCTCTCAGCTCGGTGGCCGTGGCCTTTGGCATCTCGGTGGGCATCGGCGTGCTGTTCGGCTACCTGCCTGCAAAGCGCGCGGCACGGCTCAACCCCATCGAAGCGCTGCGTTACGATTAAGGAGGCAACTATGAAAAAACGATTCCTCGCACTGCTGCTGTCGGTGTGCATCGGCGTGTCCATGCTGGTGCTGCCCGCATCGGCAGCTGGCTCCAACACGGCGGTGCAGACGGCGGTAACGCTGGGCGCTTTCTCCACCGAGGAAGCTGCCGGGCTGAGCACGCCGCTCACCCGTGGGCAGCTGGCAAAGCTGCTGGTGGCCTTTTCCGCCTACCACGATAACGCCAATACGCAGGGCAGCATCGGCACTCTATATACTGATGTGAACGGCAGCAGCGCTTATGCGCCCTATATCCGCATTGCAGTGCAGCAGGGCTGGATGAGCGGCTATACCGATGGCTCCTTCCGCCCGGATCAGACCGTGACGCTGGAAGAAGCCTGCACCGCCGCTCTGACCCTGCTGGGCTATGATGTGACGACCCTGACCGGCGGCTTCCCCGCAGCACAGCTGAACAAGGCAAACGCCATCGGACTGCGTGCAAATCTGAGCCGCACCCAGGGTCAGGCCATGACCATGGAAGACGGAGCCATCCTGCTGTACAACGCCCTCACCGCAAACACGGCCAGCGGCAGTGTGTACGGTACCACCCTTGGCTTTACGGTGACAAATGGTCAGGTGGATGTTTCGTCCATCCTGCTCAGCAATCTGGAAGGCCCCTTTGTGGCATCGGAAGGCGAAAGCCTGCCCTTTGAGCCGGAGGCCGTTTACTGCAACGACAGCGTGAGCACCAACGCCCAGCTGTCCGCTTATGATGTGTACTATTATAATGCCAGTGCAAAGACCGTGTGGGTCTACACCCGCAAGGCGGCAGGCCGCATCACGGCGGTGTCGCCCAGCGCCAGCGCACCCACATCTGTTACCGTGGCTGGCACCAGCTACACCATTGCAAGCTCCTCGGCAGCAGCCCAGCTGTCCAGCCTGAACGGCGGCGGCGTGGGTCAGGTAGTCACCCTGCTGCTGGGCATGAACAACGAAGCCGTTGCCGTGCTGACCGGTGATGCCGCAGACGAAGTGTTCTACGGCGTAGTGCAGACGGCCACCCGCAGCCTTGTGGAAGAAAACGGCGCGGACGTGCAGCAGAAGGTGGAAGTGAAGTGCACCGACGGCATCACCCGCACAGTGAGCGTGGCCAAGGACCTGAACTACCCGGCCGGCTGGATGGTGAAAATCACCGTGAACGCCGACGGCGAGCAGGTGGATGCCATTGGTAAAAAGGGCACTTCCGGTACGATCAATGCAGACGGTACCGCTCTGGGCGAAACAGCCCTTGCGGACGGCGTGGAAATTCTGGATACGACTTCGGAGGGTGTGGCTGGGACGGTAAGTCCCAGCCGCCTATCGGGGGTAACACTTTCGGATGCTGATGTGCGCTACTATACCACCAATGAGAACGGTCAGATCGATCGCCTGATCCTGAACGATGTCACGGGTGATCTGTGGACTTACGGCGTGCTGGACGACGTGAAAAACCTCATCAACAATGTCACCTCTTCCAGTAGCACCACATCCACCGGAACGACGACCGGTACCACCACAAGCACCTCTTCCAGCACCGATGCAGCTTCCATCGCAGGCGATGTGGCCGAGATCGTGCTGCCCAGCACCGGCGACCTTTTGTGGGGCCTTGTGGACGGAAGCATCGGCAGCAGTGTGTGGGAAAGCGTGACCGGCAGCACCGACAAGCTGGCAAGCTATCTGCTCAAGTTGGGCGCAGCTAACACCAGCGGCGGTCTGAGCACTGTGCTCAACTATCTGGGAAGCGGTGCAGATTACGTGTGCTACGTGAACGGCAAGCAGACGACCTACAAGACCAGCACCAAGTACCCGGTGCTGGCGGGCGGCATTGCTGTGGGCATCAGCACTTCCGGCAAGGTCAAGTCCATGCGGCAGCTGATGCCTGCCGTGATCGACAAGGTGGGCGCGGCCTCGGTGATGAGCAGCGGCAAGAAGTACGAGACTGCCGACGATATGCAGGTGTATCTGTGGTATAAGGGTACCTACTATCCCACCACCCTTTCGCAGGTGAACGGCGAGGACTACACCCTCATTGGCTGGTTTGATAACGACGGCCGCGCAGCAGGCAGCAAGATCCGCGTGCTGATCGCGGTCAGGAAAAACTGAATCCGGCCCGGCCCTCCCCCGACGGGAGGGCTTTTTGCTGTCCGCACGACGCATACGGTCAAGTTGAAAAATGAATAAAATTTGCACATGGAATGATATGTTTTTAGGCTGAATGAGCAAAGAATCGAAAGAAGCCCCATAATCATATTGACATAATGGGTAATGGGGTGTAAACTACGTGCATCGGGTCGAGCAAATCCGAAAATTGAGATCATTCAGGGAGGAAACGGCTATGATGTGTTGTTGCGCAATGTGTTGTTGTACCGCAAACGCTTCCCGGACCGGCCGCCCTGCAGTATGGTATGCCGTGTGAGCATATCTGCATATTCTGTGTGGGAACACGCAGAAGGATCTGTCGCTGATCGCCTGGGAGCTTACTTGAAGAGGGAGCTTCCGGGCGTTTTGTTTTGACCCGCAAATCAGGATACAAGGGAGGAATCCGGCAATGGACTGGAATGCGATCCAGCAATATTTGCCGCTCTACCAGAAGGCCGCTGTACTTACCGTGCGGCTGGGCGTTGCAGGCATCATTTTTGCCATCATCATTGGCCTTGCCTGCGCAGTGATCCAGTATGACAAGGTGCCCGTTCTGCGGCAGATCGTGGGTGTTTACATCCAGCTGTCCCGCAACACACCGCTGCTGGTGCAGCTGTTCTTCATTTATTATGGCCTGCCCAAGGTGGGCATCCGCACCAATGCCGAGATCTGCGGCATTGCCGGTCTGGCGTTTCTGGGCGGCAGCTACATGGCCGAAGCGTTCCGCAGCGGTCTGGAAGCCATTGAGCCCATCCAGACCGAGAGTGCCTACAGCCTTGGCATGAACCGCTGGCAGACCATGCGCTACATCATTCTGCCGCAGGCCATGTCCACCAGTATGCCGGCTTTCATGGCAAATGTGATCTTCCTGCTCAAGGAGACCAGCGTGTTCAGCGCCATCAGCCTGATGGACCTGATGTTCACGGCAAAGGACCTCATCGGCATGTACTCCAAAACCATCGAATGTCTGTTCCTGCTGGTGGTGTTCTACCTTATCATTCTGCTGCCGGTGTCCATTGTGGGCAGCCTGATCGAAAGGAGGCTGCGCTATGCTGGATTTGGGTCTTGATGTCCTGTTCAAGGGCAAAAACATGGCCCGCCTGCTGGGCGGCCTTGGCGTTGCACTCAAGATCAGCGCCGTCTCGGTGATCATCAGCCTGCCGCTGGGCATCCTGCTGGGCGTGCTCATGACCTCCCGCAACCCCGTTATCAAGGCGATTCTGCGGCTGTATCTGGAGTTCGTCCGCATCATGCCGCAGATGGTGCTGCTGTTCCTCGTTTACTTCGGCACCACCCGTGCCTTTGGGTGGAACCTTTCCGGCGAGATGGCATCCATCATCGTGTTTGTGCTGTGGGGCACCGCAGAAATGAGCGACCTTGTGCGCGGTGCGCTGATCGCCATTCCGAAGCACCAGTATGAGAGTGCCGAGGCCCTTGGCATGAGCCGGGCGCAGACCTACTGGTACATCATCATTCCGCAGACGGTGCGCCGCCTGATCCCGCTGTCCATCAACCTGATTACCCGCATGATCAAGACCACCAGCCTTGTGCTGATGATCGGTGTGGTGGAAGTGATCAAGGTAGCACAGCAGATCATCGAGGCCAACCGCACCGCCAGCCCCAACGCAGCGTTTGGCATTTATCTCACGGTTTTCGTGTTATATTTCTTCGTATGCTGGCCCATCAGTCTGCTGGCATCCTATCTCGAAAAGAAATGGAAGTGACCGTACATGGCAGAACCTATTTTGACTGTTGAACATCTGATCAAGGCCTATGGCGAGACCCCCGTGCTGGATGATATCAGCTTTGCTGTCAAGCCCGGCGAGGTCATCGTGGTGGTCGGCCCTTCGGGCTGCGGCAAAAGCACCCTGCTGCGCTGTCTGAATGGTCTGGAGCCCACCCAGAGCGGCCGGGTGCGGCTGGGCAATGAGACCGTTGCCTACGGCGGTAAAAATCTGACCCAGCTGCGCCAGCGCATCGGCATGGTGTTCCAGAGCTACGAGCTGTTCCCGCACATGACGGTGCTGGACAATGTGCTTCTGGCACCCACCAAGGTGCAGAAGCGCCCCAAAGCGGAAGTGCAGCAGGAGGCCGAAGCTCTGCTGGACCGTGTGGGCCTGCTTGCCAAGAAAAACAGCTACCCGCGTGAGCTTTCCGGCGGACAGAAGCAGCGCGTTGCCATCGTGCGCGCACTGTGTATGCACCCGGAGATCCTTCTGTTTGACGAAGTGACCGCTGCCCTTGATCCGGAAATGGTGCGCGAGGTGCTGGACGTTATGCTGGACCTTGCCAAGCAGGGCAAGACCATGATCATCGTCACCCACGAAATGCAGTTTGCCCGCGCCATTGCCAACCGCGTCATCTTTCTGGATGGCGGCAAGATCGTGGAAGAAGCTGCACCGGCCGAGTTCTTTGACCGGCCCAAGACCGAGCGCGCGCAGCGCTTCCTGCGCACCTTCACGTTTGATGCTGTGAAATGAGTCACAGATCAAGATAAAGACTGCGGGGGTTCCGCAGCCAATGGGAAAGATTTTGTAAAGGAGAATCCATTATGAAACGGTCTAAAATTTCTCGTCGTTCCTTCCTGCTGGGTCTGGGCGCAGCATCCGCTGCTGCCGTTCTGACCGCATGCGGCGGCTCTTCTTCTGCTTCCACCGCAACTGCAGCATCTGGCAGCGCAGCATCCGGCAGCAGCGTGGTCTACCGCACGCTGGATCAGATCAAGGAGTCCGGCACCATCAACATCGGCGTCTTCTCCGATAAGAACCCGTTCGGCTACGTGGATGAGAACGGCGAGTATCAGGGCTATGATGTCTACTTTGCCCGCCGTCTGGGCGAGGATCTGGGCGTAGAGATCAACTTTGTTTCTACCGAGGCTGCCAACCGTATCGAGTATCTGCAGACCGGCAAGGTGGATGTGATCTTGGCAAACTTCACCGTGACCCCCGAGCGCGCAGAGGAAGTGGATTTCGCTCTGCCGTACATGAACGTTGCACTGGGCGTCATTTCTCCGGACAGCAACGTTATCACCACTCTGGACAACTGGAACGCTGACGATCAGATGATCGTCATTTCCGGCACCACTGCTGAGACCTACCTGACCAAGGAGTACCCCAATATTCCGCTGCAGAAGTACGATTCCTATGCAACGGCCAAGAATGCACTGGAGAACGGCAACGGCGTGGCATGGGCCAACGATAACACCGAGGTCATTGCATTTGCAAAGCAGAACACCGGCTACACGGTCGGCATTCCCTCTCTGGGCAGTCAGGACACCATTGCTCCCGCTGTGAGCCAGGGCAACACCACCGTTCTAGATTGGCTGAACGAGGAGATCAAGACTCTGGGCGAGGAGAACTTCTTCCACAAGGACTATGAGGAGACTCTGGTGGATACCTACGGCACCGACTTCGAGGACGAGCTGGTGGTCGAGGGCGGCGAGACCGCTGCCAGCGAGGCAGCAGCTTCTGAGGCTGCTGCTTCCGAAGCAGCTTCCAGCGCAGCCGCACAGTAAATAAATAACATCGAGCGGGCAGGAGAGTGCTGAACCTTTCCTGCCCGTTTTTGCATTGCACCATCTGCCGGAACGTGCTATACTGGAACAAAACAACTCCTGTCCGAAAAAACTTGAAAAAGAGAGGATGTTCCCAATGAAGCGTGCCTATACGAACGGGATCCTGCTGGATGGCACCGAGCAGATGCAGCCGGTAGAGCACAAGATCCTGCTGACCGAGGATGATAAGATCATTGCCATTGTCGATGAGGGCGTGGATCTGGACGGTTGTGAGGTGATCGATCTGCACGGAGGCTATCTGTGCCCGGGCCTGATCAACCTGCATGTGCATCTGGCAGGCAACGGCAAGCCCAGCGCAAAGCCGCGGGATAATGCTGCGCTGGTGCGCAAAATTCTGAGCAATGGCCTGACCCGTGCGGTGGCCTACAGGCTGGTATGCAGCTACGCGAAGCTGGAACTGCTGGGTGGCGTGACTACCATCCGCACCGTGGGCGGCATTGCAGATTTTGACACCCGCTGCCGTGATGATGCTGCAGCTGGCAAGCTGCTGGCACCGCGCATTCTTGCCGCCAACGAGGGCATTTCGGTGCCCGGGGGACATATGGCAGGCTCGGTGGCAGTTGCGGCCCATAACAATACCGAAGCACTGGCTCAGCTCAAAAAGGCCAGCGGACAGAAGGTGGATCTTGTCAAGCTGATGATCACCGGCGGCGTGCTGGATGCCACCGAAAAGGGAACCCCCGGCGAGCTGAAGATGAAGCCGGAAATGGTCAAAGCCGTCTGCGACGAGGCCCACAAGCTGGGCTATACCGTGGCAGCACACACCGAGTCGCCAGCGGGCGTAAAGGTGGCGCTGGAAAACGGCGTGGATTCCATTGAGCACGGAGCAAAGATGGATGATGAGACCATCCGGCTTTACAAGGAGCGGGGAGCCTTTGTGTGCACCACCATCTCCCCGGCGCTGCCCTACGCACTGTTTGATACGGCGGTTTCCGGCGCATCGGAAAAGGACCAGTATAACGGCAAGATCGTGTTTGACGGCGTGGTGGAAAGCGCAAAGACCGCCCTTGCCAACGGCATCCCGGTGGGATTAGGCAATGATGTGGGCTGCCCCTACATCACCCAGTATGATTTCTGGCGGGAGCTGTGCTACTTCCACAAATACTGCGGTGTAAGCAACCAGTTCGCCCTCTACACGGCCACCCTGCGCAATGCTCAGCTGGCCGGAGTAGGAGACGTGACCGGTTCCATTGAGCCGGGCAAGAGCGCAGATTTTATTGTGACGAAGCACAACCCACTGGACGACCTGCGTGCGCTGCAGCATCTGGAACTGGTGGTCTGCCGCGGCCATGTGATCAAAAAGCCGAACCCCAAGCGGAACAAAACGGTGGATGCCCTGCTGGACCCGTACCTCGAATAATACTGAAAAAGCAAGGAGAGACGATCGGTCTTTCCTTGCTTTTTCGTTCACATGCCTGCCATCACGGCCATGATGCTTTGCCAGCTCTTGTTGCGGGCAGCGGGCACAGTGGTGCGGCGGCGTGCGGGTGCAGAGCCGGAAGAGACCGTATTCATGGCGGTCATCGGCACCGACGGATGAAAGAACACGGCTGTATCACCGGCCAGCCACTGGGCGGCAAGGCGGGCTGCCTGCGGGTCGGCCTGCAGGGTGCGGCGCTCGGCACCGGCCAGATGATCCGCCAGCCAGTAGAGGATGGCACCCAGCGGCAGGCTGGGCAGAACATCCTGGCTCCAGTAAGTCCAGCGGGCACCGGCCCCTACAAAACTCTCCACGGTAATAACGGCACCGGTGCGGGCGTTCTGCGGGATGCTGCCCTGATAATTGATACCGGCGCACTGGCGAAGCTCGGCGGTGATGCGCTGGGTGCGGGCCAGATCCAGCCTGTCCTCACGGCAGTAGGCGCGGAAATCGGTCTCGTCGATCAGGCCGTCGGCGCTGGAAGGGAAGCGGCCCACCAGCTGGCCATCGGCGTTGTGGCACAGCTGCCAGCCCTTGCGGAACAGCTGGAAGTTCAGGCAGCGGCGACCCATGGTGGAGTAGCACAGAATGGAAGTGCTCTCACCGGGCAGCTGCTTCAGCTCCAGGCAGGCATCGTTGCCGCAGGTGTCCTGCAGCTTTACCGTTAACAGCAGCTGCGCACCGGGGTGCTGAGCTGACATAGCGTTGTGCATGGCATCAAAATAACGGTTGGCATCCATGATCGGTTCCCTCCTGAAACTATAACACAGCAGTTCGTTGTATAACGGATGGGCACTGCGCCAAACGACCCGGTGCACAGCAGGCGGCTTACGCAGGAATGTTTTATTGACTGAACATAGTATAGCATACTTCACAACGAAAAACAACTATAAGTTTACAGAAAAACAAAATATTTCCGCGCATTCTGCAACAGTGACCCGAAACATGGTTGTTGCAAGAGTGGATCAGTTGTGTTCTGTATCAAAAACAGCCCACAGACGGCAAGGCAAAAGCCTCCCATCTGTGGGCTGTTCTGGTAAAATATGGTTCAATCGCCCAGTTCACGGATCTCGTTTTGGATCAGCCGCCCGGCCGCGCGGGCCAGTTGGTCCATGCCGCGGATACGGGCCATGTTTTTGCCGTAGATCTGTGCAGCGGCACCGGCAGAGCTGTCCTCACCCATGAACACAGCCGACACCCGGATGCCCATGCGCTGCAGCGCACGCACCTGCGCGGCAGTGTCAGCCACACCGGCAGCGTCCTCGTAACCGCAGCCCAGCAGGTTTTCTGCACTGGGCGGGATGCGGCGGCTGTCGTTGGGCGAAGCGTCCGTCAGCACGATGAGCAGATGCCGCGGCGCAGGACCGGGCGCATACTGCAAAAGGTCGCCTGCGGCCCGCAGAGCAAGGCCGTCACGGTTCCAGCCGGAAGCAAAATATCGGTTGATGTTTTGCAGGTTTTTGTCTGCAAAGCCTTTGAGCACACGCAGTACGGTGTAGCCCCGCAGGCTGCTGAAGCTGGACACCCGCACCGGGATACCGCAGGCCGCAAGGCTCTGGGCCAAAATGGACCCTTGAGCCGCGATCACTTCCTGACAGTGCAGGCGGGAAGCGGATGCGTCCAATAAAAGGTCTACCGTAAAAGAGGGCTGGTTCTCTTCCTCGGCACACAAAAACACCCGGTCATCGTTCAAAAGTGGTGCGCGCCAGATGCGCCCAGCGTTCAGGTTGCCACTGCGGGCAACACGGGCGTTGGGCTGCTGGTGCACAAGGATGCAGTTGCGGATCTGCTCGGTGAGCCGCAGCACCACACTGCGGTGCAGTTCCCGATTTTTGGCGTAATAAGCGCGGTTGCGGTCGGCCTGCAGCTCAGCCTGTTCAGCCAGATGCTTTGCTTCCGGTGTGGGAGCCTGCTCCGGGCTTGGCACACCGGCACTGAACCACAAATGGCACCCCAGATGGTCGCCCACGCAAAGCTCCTGCTCAGCCTTGCGCAACCGTTCCGGCGGGTAGAGAGAGCGGCCGAAGCAGCTTTCGATGTAGGCTCTGTCCTGCGCGGCATCCTGCTTCAGGGTGATGTGGGCCCTGCGCTTGTCCACCGCCAGTCCGCCGCCCACGGCATCCACGGAGCTTGAGTGCTCCACGGTCACGCGGTCCGTTTTGATCATCTGGGTGGGCATGGCTTTGGTGGCAAGCTTTGCCAGCAGGCCGTCCAGATGCAGATGCAAAGCTGCTCTCTGGTGCACAGTGCCGTCGAACAGGTTGAATTTTGCGTAGATCGATAAAATTTCGGCTTTCAGCTGTTCCGCTGCCGGCGCTTTTTCCGGGGAAAGAGCCGCAGCGAGGCCGGACTCATAAGGGGTCATCACCGGGTCGGCACGGCCCAGTACACGCCGCCAGCGTGCGGCCTGCATGGTGTAGACCAGCTGATTTTTTGCCATCCACTCCTGCCGCGAAAGCTTGTACTGGATGGCAAAGAAATAATCTGCATGGGCATGGCGCAGCGCTTCCAGAACCGGGCGGCGGGGCAGCTCCAGCCGATAGGCTGCATTTTCCAGATACAGCCATGTCATGTCGTCCAGCATGGTCTGCCGCAGATCACCGTCCCATGCGTCAAAGACGCTGCGAATCAGCGCGTCACCGTAATATTTGTGGATGAGGCCCACGACCGTGTTCATGTAAAAATCGGTGGTGCCGTCGGTATAGCGGGCCAGAAACAGCGGCTCAAAGCCATAGGCTCCTGCAGCAGCCCAGACCTGATTGGCCGCACGCCGCTCCTGCGCGGTGTAACTCTGGGCGTCCATCAGCCAAAGAGCTTGGCGGCATCCAGCTTGGCCGGAATGCGCGCTGCGATCACATCACGGATCAGGCCCTGCTCATAGGAGTCAAAGGCCTTGTTGGTGATGCCCATATCCAGTGCCGCGCCTGCCGGGATGCCGCGCCGGATCAGCCGCAGGGCATCCAGCATGCCGCGCAGATCCAGCGCCTTGGTGGAAATTTCCGCACTGTCGCACTTTTTCTGCAGGTCAAGGAACAGCAGTGCAAACTGGCGCACATACTTGGAAGCAAGATCGGGGAACTGCGTCCGCAGCAGCTTTTCCAGATCGTCCTGCGTAATGGTGGGCATCTGGATGACCACGAAACGGGAGGTGAGGGCCTCGTTCAGCTCACGAGTGCCGGCATAACCGTAGTTCATGGTGGCAATAAAGCGGGTCTCCTCCGCCAGCGGGATGCGGTCGTAGCCGGGCACATCGATGGCGCGGCGGAAGTCCAGCACCGCGTGCAGCACGGCCAGCGCTTCGTTTTTGGCCATGTTGATCTCATCCAGCACACCAAAGCCGCCGCACTGGGCGCAGCGGTATACCGGGCCGGGCCGGAACACCACCTGACCGTCCGCAAAAGTGTCCATACCGATGAGGGATGCTGCATCCATGTTCACATGGAAGGAGATGTCCCACGCAGGACGGCCAAAGGCGGCGGCAAGGTTTTCGGCCAGCACGTTTTTGCCGGTGGCTTTTCCGCCTGCCAGCAGCAGGTTTTCGCCGCAGAGCAGCGCCGCCAGCGCCTGCTCCCACACCTGTTTGCCGTAGTAGGTAAAGGCAGGGGAAGGGATGCGCGGGCGCAGTGCGTCCGGCAGGGCATGGGCAGCGCGGTACTGTTGGACTGCTTCCAGCAGAGCGGGGTCTACCCCTTCCTGCTGCAGAGTTTCAAGGAGATCAGACATTTGTACAAACACCTCGATTTTGCCGGTTGTCTGGCACAAACCGGCTGTTCAGCTTTATCATAGCACAATCGTGGGGATTTGTGTAGGGGGCGGGTGGCGAAAAAATAGCAAAGAGAGGCGGCCCCAAACAGGGACCGCCTCTCTTCATGAAGAAAGAAGAAATGGAAAAACGCTTAAGTTGTGCCGGAAAACCGCGCTGGATCAGGCGTTATCCAGACCCGCCATCTGCTTGACGGCCTTCATGGCGAAGGTCAGGGTGCGGCCCATGGCTACACCGGCCATCAGGCAGGGGTAGTTGTTGGCAAAGAAGCTGCCGGACATATCACCGGTGATATACAGGCCCTCCATGGGCTGGTTGTTGTTGTCCAGCGCCTGACCCTTTTCGTTGATGGCAATGCCCTGCTCGGTGGTCAGCAGAGAGGCACCCAGCCAGCAGCCATAGAAGGGCGCAGTGCGGATGGCACTCAGGCGGTAAGCGGGCTTGCCGAAATCCTCATCGTTCTGCTTGTCGTACAGCTCATTGTAGCGCTCCACGGTAGCAAGGAAGGTGTCCTTGGCAGCACCGGTAAAGCCCATCTTGTCAGCCAGCTCGTCCAGCGTATCGCACTTGAACAATGCTCCGGCCTCAATAGCCTCGTCCATCTTACCCTGAATGTACTTCTCGCCGCCGTTGCGGGTCTGGGCAGAGCAGCCGATGGTGTGGAAACGTTTTGCGTCCTCCAGAATGTTGGCATCGCAGATCTGTGCGTAGACGCGGCCCGGCTGGTGGGCGGCAGCGTAGACGATATCGTTGTAGGGGCAGCTCTCGTTGGCAAAGCGCTCGCCGTTGCGGTTCACCTTCAGGAAGGGCTGGGTACCGGGGTTGTACTGGCGGATCTTGCCGGGGAAGGCCTTGCCGCCAAAGGCAGTGTCGCTATCCACATAGCCGCCATCCACGCCGGGGGCAACAACGCCGCGGTCAAACAGCATGGGAGCGGCTTCCTTGTCCAGATTAGCACCGGCCCATACAGCAGCGCGGATGCCGTAGCCCTTGTCGGCGGGGGAGTAGGAGCAGGCGGTGGTCACGCTGGTGCCCAGCGGGTCCAGCTGCTCCATCATGTAGGGGTTGCCGGGGAAACCGCCGCAGGCCAGCAGCACGCCCTTGTTGGCGTTGTAGCGGATAAAGTGGTCATCTTCGGTGCTCTGGGCGATGATGCCGGTAATGCGGCCCTCGCTGTTCTTTTCCAGCTTGGCCAGACTGGTCTTGAAGTCTACATCGTAGCCCAGCTCCTGAATGTACTGCAGCAGCAGCTCGTTGCGGGCAACACCGCTGCTGCGGTCGTAGGTGTACTCGATCTCAGGGTACATGAAATCGGTGTTATGCTCGGCATTCTCTGCGGGCCACTTGGCCTCGTCACCATAGGTGTAGATCATGTTCACACCGTACTTCTCGGTCATGATCTCGCGTACAAAACCGATCATCTCGGCGGACTCGTTGATCCAGGTCTTGACAACGCGCTGGTCGCACTTGCCGGAGGCGTAGCGGGTGACCTCGCTCAGAAGCTTGGCGCGATCCATCTGGATGCCCTGCTCCTGTGCACCAAAGCCGTCCACAGCACCCACCCAGTGGCGGGTGTCCTGCACGTTGGCGTTCTGCTCAACGACACGGAAGTTCAGGCCATTCTTGGCAGCATAGGCGGCAGCAAACATACCGCCGTTGCCTGCACCCACAATGAGGATGTCGGTGTCCACGGTCTCGGTGATGGCCGCCTCGTCGATATCAGGCTCTTTGCCCAGCCAGTCATTTGCGTCGCCTGTGGGCAGCTGCACGCTGGACACCACAGCCTCACCCTTTGCCTGTGCATAGCAGCTCTTGGCGGCCTTCATCACAGCATCGGAGGTGATGGTAGAGCCGGAAACGCCGTCGATTTCGGCAGAACCGGCAGAAAGCAGCTGCTCACGCAGCTCATCGGCAGCGGCAGCGCCGAAAGAAGCGGTCTCGCCGGAGGTGTCCACCACCACGTCGGTGACAGCGCTGTCGGAGAAGGTCATGGTGACCTTGACGGTGGAGGAGATGCCCTCGGCAGTGCCCTCGTAGGTGCCGGGAATGTACTGACCGGCGGCACCGGAGGCAGTGGAGCTGGAGGCGGAATTGCAGGCAGCCAGTGCGCCGGCAGTGACACCGCTCATGGCGGCGGCAGCAGCGATCTTCAGAAAGCCCTTGCGGGAAATCTTGTTCATAGGTACGCTCTCTTTCTCTTTTCTCTTCTTATCGTGCAGCAGGGTGAAAACCACTTTGCTGAATCTTTAACAATTGTAGCGTAGAGTGACGCACTTTACAATTCAATTGTGTTATATTATAATTTAGAAAATCCTAATGTAAGAAAGCGAGGATGCGCAGATGAACCAGAGTGCACTGGAAGGATTTGTGAAGATCGTAGAGATGGACAGCTTTTCAGCAGCAGCAGAGGCACTGTATCTTTCGCAGTCAGCGCTTTCGCAGCAGATCCGCACGCTGGAGGGGCAGCTGCAGTTTGAACTGTTTCAGCATGTACCGCGCCGGGTGATCCTGACCCCGGCAGGCCGGGACTTTTACCCCAAGGCAAAGCAGCTGACGGCCTTGTATCAGGAGGCAGTGCGCCATGCCCGTGCGGTACAGCAGCAGGAAAATCCGCCGGAACGGCATCTGGTCATTGCATGGAGCCATGAGGCGATGCGGATGTTCGGGTACGACCTGTTTTCTCTGACGAACGAGCTGTGTCTGCAATACACGTCTATTATGATGCAGTGCGCCAGTCGCAGCGAGGTCTGGCGCAGTCTGAAAAAAGGGGACGCGGACCTTTCTTTCCAGCTGGAAAGTGCGGAATTTTACGCGCAGGGGTTCACTTTCATCCCGCTGCTTTATGTGCCGGAGCTGTGCATTCCCATCCACCCGCCCGCCGATATGCCGGTGGGCAGGCTGACCTTGGAGCAGGCGCTGCAATACCGCTGGCTGCCCATCAAGGAGATGTACCAGACTGTCTATGAGACAAGTCTGCTGCAGGAGGGGATGGAACGCGGGGTGGAGTTTACGCCGGTGGGCGGCATCCGCAGTGCGCCTTATGGGGACCCGGCGCTCAAGATGGTCCCGGCGGTCTATTACCGCAGACCGGATCTCAGCTTTGTGCGGGTGCTGGACTGGGGCAGGGGACACCGCTTTGGCATCGTGCTGGGGCAAAAACGCGAAGATCCGGTGGTAATGGCCTATGTCCGCGCTTTGCAGCAGCTGCTGCCGTCCCTCTCGGAAAAGCTGTTCGGCCTGAAGCTGGAAGCGGTGGAGGAATAAAGAAAAAAGAAAACCCTCTCAGGCGCATTCGCGCCAGCTCTCCCGAAGGGAGAGCTCTATTGCAGCTGACCGGTAACTGCTGAAAAGCTCCCCCTCTCGGGGGGAGCTGGCATCGCGTAGCGATGACTGAGAGGGTAAACAAATAGCACCTGCTGCCTTCCTTTCCGAAGGCAGCAGGTGCGATTTTTGTGCTTATACTGCGATGACGGGCAGCTTACTCCACCACGTCCTCGAACTGGCTGTTGTACAGGTCGGCGTAGAAGCCGCCTGCTTCGATCAGCTGGTCGTGGGTGCCCTGCTCCACAATGTCGCCATCTCGCATCACAAGGATGAGGTCGGCATCCCGGATGGTGGAAAGACGGTGGGCAATCACAAAGCTGGTGCGGCCCTCCATCAGGCGGTCCATGGCGGTCTGGATGCGCTGCTCGGTACGGGTATCCACGCTGCTGGTGGCCTCGTCCAAAATCAGGATGCGGTTATCTGCCAGAATGGTGCGGGCGATGGTGAGCAGCTGCTTCTGGCCCTGGCTCACGTTGGAGGCGTCCTCGTTCAGCTCCATCTGGTAGCCGCCGGGCAGGGTGCGGATGAAGTGGTCGGCGTTGGCAGCCTTGGCGGCGGCAATCACTTCTTCGTCGGTAGCATCCAGACGGCCATAGCGGATGTTCTCCATGATGGTGCCCTTGAACAGCCATGTGTCCTGCAGCACCATGCCGAAGCCCTCGCGCAGAGCGCTGCGGTCAAAGTCCCGCACATCGTGACCATTCAGGGTGATGGAACCGGAATCCACATCATAGAAGCGCATGAGCAGCTTGACCATGGTGGTCTTGCCTGCGCCGGTGGGGCCGACGATGGCCACCTTCTGGCCGGGCTTGACCTCGCAGCTGAAATCGTGGATGACGGTCTTTTCGGGCGTATAGCCGAAGCGGACATGGCTGAATGTCACCTGACCGTTGATACAGCCAGGGTCGGCCCGGCGGGCCGGGTCTGCCTGCTGATCCTCTTCCGGCTCGTTCAGAAACTCGAACACCCGCTCAGCGGCAGCGGCCATGCTCTGCAGCATGTTGGACACCTGAGAAAGCTGCTGGATGGGCTGGGTGAAGTTCTTGACGTACTGGATGAAGGCCTGAATGTCACCGATGGTAATGGTGCCGTTTGCCGCAAAAATGCTGCCCACGATGGCCACTGCCACATAGCCCAGATTGCCCACAAAGTTCATAATGGGCATCATCAGGCCGGAGAGAAACTGGCTTTTCCACGCAGATTCATACAGCTTGTCGTTGGCGGCGTTGAAGTCGTTCAGCACCACGGCCTCACGGTTGAAGGCTTTGACCACGTTGTGGCCGGAGTAGACTTCTTCCACCTGACCGTTCACAACGCCCAGAATGGCCTGCTGGGCCTTGAAGTATTTCTGGCTGAACTTGACCACGATGAGCACCAGCACCAGCGAGACCGGCAGGATCAGCAGGGCGATCAGGGTCATCTTCGGGCTGATGGACAGCATCATGACCAGCACGCCGATCATGGTGGTCACACTGGTGATGAGCTGGGTGATGCTCTGGTTCAGGCTCTGGCCCAGCGTGTCCACATCGTTGGTGATGCGGGACAGCACCTCGCCCACGGTGCGCTTTTCAAAGTAGGCAAGGGGCAGGCGGTTGATCTTTTCGCTGATCTGCTTGCGGAAGTCGTAGCAGACTTTCTGGGAAAGGCCGGTCATGAGCCAGCCCTGAATAAAGCTGAAGGCGCTGCTCAGCAGGTACATGCCCAGCAAAAACAGCAGGATGCGGCCGATATACACAAAGTCGATGCTGCCGGTGCCGCGCAGCTTGGCGATCCAGCCGGTGGCAAGAGCCGTGGTGGCCTTTGCCAGCACCTTGGGGCCTGCAATGTTGAAGATGGTAGAAAGAATGGCAAATACAATGGCGGTAACGAGCGAAAGGCGGTAGCGGCCAAGGTTGCGCACAAGCTGCAGCAGGGTGCCCTTGAAGTCCTTGGCGCGTTCGGTCGTCATGCGTCCGGGTCTTGGCATATCACTCACCCTCCTTTTCGGTATTCAGAGATTTGAGGTCCAGCTCCTTCTGGCTCAGCTGGCTGCGGGCGATCTCCTGATACTCCGGGCAGGAAGCCATCAGCTGGGCATGGGTGCCCTTGCCCACCAGACGGCCTTCGTCCAGCACCAGGATCTGGTTTGCGTGCAGCACAGTGGAGATGCGCTGTGCCACAATGATAACGGTAGCGTTATCGGTCTGGGCTTTCAGTGCACGGCGCAGGGCAACATCGGTCTTAAAGTCGAGGGCAGAAAAGCTGTCGTCGAACAGATAAATTTTGGGGTCCTTGGCAATGGCGCGTGCAATGGAAAGGCGCTGCTTCTGGCCGCCGGACACATTGGAGCCGCCCTGCGCAATGGGGCTTTGGTAGCCCTCAGGCTTTGCGTCGATGAACTCGGTGGCCTGCGCAATGGCAGCAGCCTTTTTCACATCGGCATCGGTGATGTGCTCCCCGCCGAACTTCAGGTTCGAGTCGATGGTGCCGCTGAACAGCACGCCCTTCTGGGGCACATAGCCCAGCAGGTCGTGCAGCTGTGCCTGCGGCATATTGCGCACATCGATGCCATCCACGGTCACGCTGCCGCCGGTGACATCATAAAAGCGGGGGATGAGGTTGAGCAGGGTGGATTTGCCACAGCCGGTGGAGCCGATGATGGCGGTGGTCTCGCCGGGCTTTGCGGTAAAGCTGATGTGCTCCAGCGCATCGCTGTCCGCACCCGGGAAGCGGAAGCTCACATCGTGGAACTCTACCTCACCCTGCCAGTTTTCGTGCTCCTGCGCGGGCTTTGCAGCAGCTTCGTCCGGGTCGTTGATGGTGGCCCTGGTGCGGATCACCTCGTCGATGCGCTCCGCAGCCACACCGGCACGGGGCAGCATGACGGCCACCATGGCCAGCATCAGGAAGGACATGACGATCTGCATGGTGTAGGTGATGAATGCGATCATCTCGCCCACCTGCATGGTGCCGTTGTCCATGGCCTTGCCGCCGAACCAGACGATCAGCAGGCTGGTGCCGTTCATGATGAGGGTCATAAAGGGCATCATGGCAACCATGGCACGGTTGGTGAACAGCTGGGTGCTCATCAGGTCTTTGTTGGCCTTGTCGAAGCGCTCCTCCTCAAACTTTTCACGGCTGAAGGCACGCACCGGCATGATGCCGGTCAGAATCTCGCGGCTGACGAGGTTCAACCGGTCCACCAGCTTCTGCATGATCTTGAACTTGGGCATGGCCACACTCATCAGGAAGAGGATGAGCAGCAGCAGAACGGCCACATCCAGCACGATGATCCAGGAAAGGCCGGTGCTGCTGTTCAGCACATGCAGCACGCCGCCAATGCCCAGAATGGGCGCATAGGCCACCATGCGCAGCAGCATGACGCAGACGAACTGCACCTGCTGGATGTCGTTGGTGGTGCGGGTGATGAGAGATGCGGTGGAAAAATTCTCAATCTCTGCATTGGAAAACCCGATGACGCTGGCAAAGGTCTCACGGCGCAGGTCGCGGCCAATGGCGGCGGACACACGAGAGGCGAGGAAGCCCACCGCAATGGACACAGCCACCATCAGCAAAGTCAGGCCCAGCATCTGGCCGCCTACGCGGTAAAGGTAGCGCATCTGCACACCGTGGGCAATGCCCTGTGCCTCGTATTCCAGCTGCACCAGCAGCATGGACTGGCTTTTGAGATTCTCCATCAGGGTATCATCCAGACTGGCAAAAGCACCGGTCAGCTGCTGCTGGACAGCTTCGCGGGTGAAGCCGGGCATCTGGCTCATAGCGGCAAACTGGGCGCATACGGTGTCCAGATCTTCGGCAGTGGGGGTGACGGTCTCGCTATCCGTGGTGGTGCTCTCAGAGGATGCCGCCTGCATGTCAGCAAGGCCGGTCATGCCCATGGTGTCCTGCCCGGCGGGGGCGTTCGCTGCCTGCGCGGCGGCCATATACAGCACGATGTCCGGCGTGGTGACGGCATCCTCCAGCGCGGTGCGCTCGTCATCGGTCAGGTCGGTGCGCAGCTTCAGCACGCCGTCGTCCTGAAGATAATACCCGTAGGCGTTCTGGAGCGCATCGGCGTCCTCTTCGCTCATCAAAAGCGTGAGGGCGTCCAGCGTGCTCTGGCGTATCGTTTCCGGCAGGGGGCTTTCAATGCCGCCCTGCTGGATGCCGGTGTCCACGATCCTGCTGGTATAGTCCGGCAGCGAAAGATCGCAGTACGCCTGCACGAACAGCAGCGCGAACACCACAAGACAGACGGCCCAGTGCCGGGCCAGCTGCTTGAAAATTTTCGTCATAGTTCGGTTCTCCCTTCGTTGTTTTTTGCTTCACGGGAAGCGTTTTCCGCAAGAATGGCGTCCATCAGTGCGCCGCGCAAAACGTTCATCTGCTGCACCTGTTCCGGTGTCAGCCGGGCCATCACGCAGGCAAAATAATCGCTGAGGGCATCCTCACACCGGGCACAGGCGGCGTAGCCCTCCGGCGTGATGCGCACCAGCGTTTTGCGCCGGTCAGCCGGGTCCGCTTCGCGCAGAACAAGGCCGTCCTGTTCCAGCTGGCGCAGGCTGCGGCTGATGGCCGGCAGCGGCTGGTGTGCCTCCCGGGCAAAATCGGAAACATACACCGCTCCGTTCTGCCCGCGGGTACTGATCGTGTGAGCCAGACCCTCCAGCATGGGAAAGTGGCACTTGGGACAGCCCCGCAGAGCCGCCTTCATGCCGGCCCGGGATGCCTTGCTCAGCCGTCCCAAAAAATGGCACAGACCGTGAAAGCTCGCGGCGGCTTCGGTCTCGTTCAACATTCTATCCCTCCTCATTGCAAAATGCTTAACAGCTGTTAACTATTAACGCCTGACAATAATATTCCTCCCGCACCCAGAATGCAAGGGCAGTTTAGGATAATTTTAAAAAAGTTCACAAAAAGGGGAGGGCGGCAGAAAGCCTGAACCGCCCGGCAGCTGCATAAATAGAATAAGAAACGTTTCTGCGGGAGGGGCGGCGGCAGTGGAACAGAACCTGACAAGAATTTTTACACTTTTTGGCGGCTTGACACTGTTTTTATACGGCATGGATGCGCTCAGCCACAGTCTGGAAACAGCGGCAGGCAGCCGCCTGAAAAGCCTGCTGGCCGCTGTGACCGGCAGCCCGGTGCGGGGCGTGCTGGCGGGGGCTGCGGTCACGGCGGTGCTGCAAAGCAGCTCGGCAGTCACGGTGATGGTGCTGGGCTTTGTAAGTGCGGGCCTGCTGACCCTGCGGCAGGCGGTCCCGGTGATCTTTGGCTGCAACATCGGAACCACCGTTACCGCACAGCTGCTGGCCTTCCGGCTGGAAGATGTGCGCGGCCTTGTGCTGCTGGCCGGGCTGCTGCTCTGCTTTGCCTGTGCAGGGCAGAAGGGCCGGGCTATTGGCCGGGCGGTGTTCGCCTTTGGCCTGCTGTTCGAGGGCATTGCCGATATGGGCACTGCCATGGAACCGCTGGCGCAAAGCCCGGTGTTTGTGCACTGGCTGGGTCGGGTGCGGCAGCACCCATGGCTGGGGCTGCTGGCGGGGCTTGGCATGACCCTGACAGTGCAGAGCAGCTCGGCTACCATTGCCCTGCTGCAGAACTTTGCAGCCCGCCCCGGGCTGGACGGCAGCAGTCTGTTGGGTCTTGCGGGTGCGCTGCCGGTACTGCTGGGCGATAACATCGGCACCACCATCACGGCAGTGCTGGCATCCTTGAGCGCAAGCCGGGACGCAAAGCGGGTGGCTGCGGCCCATGCAGTGTTCAATCTGACCGGCGCGGCGGTGTTCTGCGCCGGTCTGCCGTTGTATGTGCGGCTGACGGCTGCACTTTCGCCCAAAGGGCCGGAGCTTGCCGTGATCGCCCGGCAGATCGCGAATGCGCACACCTTGTTCAATGTGGTGTGCACGCTGGTGTGGCTGCCGCTGACCCCGCTGATGGTGCGGTTTGTGTGCCGCCTTGTGCCGGACCGGGCAGTGCGGTAAGTTTTTACTGGACAAACATACCAATTGCGCATATACTGAAAGGGATGAAACCTACCGCGAAACAAAAAGGAAACATTGCTATGCGACAGAAAATCGGAAGAGCGTGTATGGTGCTGGGCGCGCTGCTGATCCTTGCGGCAGCAGCCCTGCTGGCCTATAACAAGTGGGATGCATCCCGTGCAGACAAGGCCTCGCAGGAGGTGCTGGGCGAGCTGGAGCAGACCCTGAACGCTGCCATTGAGGAAAAGGCAAAATCGGATACCGTGGCGCTGCAGCCGGAGCTGGACCCCACGCAGGAAATGACCGTGACCGAACTGAACGGCTGGGATTACATCGGCTATCTGTCCATTCCGTCCATCGAGCTGGAACTGCCGGTGATGAGCCAGTGGAGCTATGCGGGCCTGAAAATCGCACCGGGCCGTTACTCCGGTTCTACCTATGCGGATAACATGGTGGTCTGCGCCCACAACTATGCAAAGCATTTCAGCCCCATCAAGTGGCTGACCGAGGGCGCGCAGGTCTATTTTACGGATATGGACGGTATGCGCTGGACCTACGAGGTCTCCTATGTGGAAAACCTGCAGCCCACGCAAATTGAGGAAATGACCGAAAAGACGGAGGAGTCCGATGAATGGGATCTGACCCTCTTTACCTGTACCACCGGCGGCAGCGCCCGGTGCGCTGTGCGGTGCGTGCGGACGGGTTACCCGGCGCTCACAACGGAGACCGCAGAATAAGATGCAAAAAATCCCCTGTGCACTGGCACAGGGGATTTTTCATATCCGGTATTCAGTGGGTGGTGCCCACCTTCACAGGGGATTACTTGCTCTGGATGTACTCGTCAATGGCCTTTGCAGCAGCCTTGCCTGCGCCCATGGCCTTGATGACGGTGGCTGCGCCGGTCACGGCATCGCCGCCGGCGTACACACCATCGCGGCTGGTTTTGCCGTCGTCGCCGTCGGTAACGATGCAGCCGTGCTTGTTGGTTTCCAGACCCGGGGTGGTGGAGCGGATCAGCGGGTTGGGGCTGGTGCCCAGACTCATAATGACCGTGTCCACATCCAGCTCGAACTCGCTGCCCTTCTTCTCGATGGGGCGGCGGCGGCCGGAAGCATCCGGCTCGCCCAGCTCCATCTCAATGCAGGTGATGGACTTGACAAAGCCCTCGTCGTTGGCGTGGATCTCCACAGGGTTGCACAGGGTCTTGAAGATGATGCCCTCTTCCTCGGCGTGCTCCACCTCTTCCTTACGGGCAGGCAGCTCAGCCATGCCGCGGCGGTAGACGATGTACACGGTCTCGGCACCCAGACGCAGGGCGCTGCGGGCAGCGTCCATGGCCACGTTGCCGCCGCCCACAACGGCGACCTTCTTGCCGGTGCGGATGGGGGTCTTGCTGGTGGGCAGATAAGCCTTCATCAGGTTGGAGCGGGTCAGGAACTCGTTGGCGGAGTACACGCCCTTCAGGCTCTCGCCGGGGATGCCCATGAAGCGGGGCAGACCGGCACCGGAGCCTACGAACACGGCCTCGTAGCCGTACTCGTCCATCAGCTCGTCGATGGTGAGCACCTTGCCAATGACCATATTGCACTCAAAATCAACGCCCATCTTCTTCAGGCCGTCGATCTCCTGCTGCACGATGGCCTTGGGCAGACGGAACTCAGGGATGCCGTACATCAGCACGCCGCCGGCCACATGCAGGGCCTCGTAAACGGTGACCTTGTAGCCAAGCTTTGCCAGATCGCCTGCGGCGGTCAGGCCGGCAGGGCCTGCGCCGATGATGGCCACCTTGTGGCCGTTCCATTCGGGCACGATGGGGGCGGTGTGCACATTCTCACGGTGCCAGTCGGCAACAAAGCGCTCCAGGCGGCCGATGCCCACCGGCTCGTTCTTGATGCCGCGGGTGCACTTGCCCTCGCACTGGCTCTCCTGCGGGCATACACGGCCGCAGACAGCGGGCAGGGAAGAGGAGCGGTTGATCACCTGATAAGCGGCTTCAAAGTCGCCCTCGGCCACATGGCCGATGAACTCGGGGATATCGATGCCCACAGGGCAGCCGGTCTGGCAGGGTTTGTTCTTGCAGTGCACGCAGCGCTTTGCTTCGTTCACGGCCATTTCTTCGGTGTAGCCAAGTGCAACTTCCTTAAAGTTCTTGTTGCGCACATTGGGGTCCTGCGTGGGCATGGGGCACTTCTTCGGGTCCATATTGAAAGCCATCTTATTTTACCTCCTGATTGAGCAGATTGCATGCCGCTTCACGGGCGTGTGCCTCAAACGGGCGGTACATGGTGCCGCGGGCCATTGCCTCATCAAAATCCACCAGATCGCCGTCAAAGTCGGGGCCGTCCACGCAGGCAAACTTGGTCTCGCCGCCAACGGTCAGGCGGCAGCCGCCGCACATGCCGGTGCCGTCGATCATGATGGGGTTCATGGAAACGATGCTCTTCAGGCCATGCTTCTGGCAGGTCTTGACCACGAACTTCATCATGATCAGCGGGCCGATGGTGATGACCAGATCGTACTGGTTGCCAGCGGCCACCAGCTCGTCCAGTGCAGCGGTAACAACACCCTTGGTGCCATAGCTGCCGTCGTCGGTCATAATGCGCAGCTCGTCGCTGCAGGCTTTGAACTCGTCCTCAAGGATCAGTAGGTCCTTATTGCGGAAGCCCACCACGCTGTGCACCACACAGCCCTGCTCGTGCAGCTCACGGGCAATGGGCAGAGCGATGGCGCAGCCTACGCCGCCGCCCACGACACATACCTTCTTCAGGCCTTCCACCTCGGTGGCGCGGCCCAGCGGGCCTACAAAGTCGTGGACACTCTGGCCCACCTGCAGGCTGTTCAGCTCCATCGTGGTACCGCCCACGATCTGGAAAATGATGTCCACAGTGCCCTTTTCGCGGTCGTAACCGGCCACGGTCAGGGGGATGCGCTCGCTGTCCTCAAACGGGCGCACAATGATAAACTGGCCCGGCTTTGCCTTTTTGGCGATCAGCGGGGCTTCAATGACCATCTTTGTAACGGTGGGGTTCAGCGCGACCTTTTCAGTGATCTTATACATCGTGTATGCTCCTTTATGCTGACATTTCCATCTCCGCGCACAAAAACGCGCGCCGGCCTGCAAGGGGTGGGCGCAGCGTTCCTGTACGACATATTGACACGCTCTATTATAATAGTTCCCGGTGTGGAATGCAAATAAATTTTCTTCGCATCAGCGGGGCGGAACCTGAACGAAATTGAATAGTCATCGGACGTCCGATGACGTAATGCAGAGATGTCTGAAATTGCAAATTGCACGATGCAGGGCCGAATGTCGGTCTTTTGCCCCAAAAATTGCAAAAAATGCAGATTGGGTGTTGACAACGGCCCCGGCTTGCGGTATAATAATCGACGTCGCCGGGAGCAACACCCCGGGACGCCACATGGAGTATGCGGCCGTAGCTCATCT
>ENA-UEQP01001221-UEQP01001221.1-human-gut-metagenome-genome-assembly--contig:-NODE-1221-length-24696-cov-9.841505_pt1 | contig 24696 bp, 14 predicted proteins | sample MGYA00242951_ERZ507951 | MGnify/ENA primary metagenome ERZ507951 (study PRJEB26167, sample SAMN06115539) | human gut metagenome | host: Homo sapiens | place: China:Shanxi | collected 2015-11-18...
GAAAAAAAAAATATAAGTCAAGTTAATCAGTATGTTTATTCAATAAACAACAAATTTAAGGTTTACACACGACGGCAGTGCATGAATAAACATTGATCTTTCCTGCCTGTTTGTCTCAATAGTCAGTTTTTCCATGTCAGATTCTGTTTGACAACCCAACCCGCGGAATTGGAGTTTTCGATTCGTTGTCGAGTGTGGGGAGTTGTTGTTTGCAAACTACTCACGGAACTGAAAATATCGTTTCAGGATTGTGTTTATAGAACAAAGCTTTGAAAATATACGGAATACTAAAAATAAAATAAGTTTTAAGTCGAATCTTGACAGATAAGGGGGGGGGGTAGGTTTTAAAAATCAACTACTTAGTTGGCTTTTTAATGGGTGCCGGAGCCCTTGCTTTGACATCTAGCCTCTCATCTTGTATCAAGGTTAAAGATGAATAAAACATTCAAGACGATCTGGAACGCTGTGCGCGGCGCTTATGTGACAGTTAATGAAACTGTATGCGGAGCAAGTCAAAAAAGCGGATCGGTCAAACTCGCGGTGCTGACAGTCGCTGCTGCCGCAGCTTTGTCAGCTGGAGATGCAGTTCAAGCTGCTCCAGACTACGTTACCAGTACAGTCGGTGACTTCAATCTTTCGAAGCAGGATGAAGGTGATGCTCTCGATTTGATTGCAAGCAAGATCCTGCTTGATGAGCAGTCTGGAGCAACGGACGGTACAGTTCAGTTCACTTTCTCCGGAGCCGATGTAACGTCAATTCAAGCGGTCAACGGGTTCTCCGGTTTTGATAAGACTAACGTTGGGAGCATCTCTGATATTTTCAGCGGGGCAGCCGGTATTCACGTTCGTTCAACCAAGGCTGACAACAACTCCTTCACATTGAATAATGTAAATGTAACCGTCGGCATGCAATCCGGCGTCAGTGAAACCCAGCTCTTCGGCTTGTGGCATGACAGCGGGATCGTCACGGTGAATGGTACTGCAACTATCTCTGTATCGAACGATGCTACGGATATAGCGATGGGGTATGCATTTGACAGCATTCATGACAATGAGCGTCCGACTCCATCCCCCCGTCAAACGACTTTTACGGATACGGCATCTATTTCAGCCAGTTCCTCTGTAGATGGCGCGTGGGCCGCAGGCATTTACATGCGCGCAAATGCGCTCGATAAACCGTCTCTCACGTTTAAGAAGGATGCTGAGATTTCTGCGCATGCTGCTTCCGGAGAAGCCGGCGGCATCATTCTGAACTACAGTGACTACGACTCCAATAACAGTACTGACGGTGCAAAAGGAGGAAGCGTTGTCTTTGAAGATACTTCAGCCTTAACGGTAGATGTATCAGGCAAGGCTGCAGTTGGTGTACTGGTTGACGTTGGTTCACTTGTTGTCAACGGCAAGGCTGATATCAAGGCTTCGAGCACCGAAAATGAGTACGGTATTGTCATCCGAGGACATGGTAAGGCGACATTTAATGGCGAGACGGAGGTTACAGCTACAAATGCGCTCGTCCTGACACCTGAAGACGAGTTGGACGGACTGGATTGGGCCAATGACGAAATTTATAACTATGGCTACCAAACTTCCCGACATCCAGTTGCAGAGTTCAAAGGCACAACTACGTTGAATGGTGCCCTCAAGCAAAGTTCCGGCACGACTATTAACAATACAGGCACGATGACCGTCAAGGGCGATGCAATGATTGCCGGCACCATTAGCGGTGAGACTGGCACGCTCACCCTCACTACTGGTACCGTGACTGGGAATGTGATTCAGGACGCAATTTATGTGAAGGGCGGTTCGGTCATTTTGGCTGATTCCGGGCATATCGAAGCCAAACGCATCGAGATTCAAAGCGGTAAGCTCACGCTCGAAGGCGCCGCATCTCTTAAGACCTCTTCTGACCAGATTTTTGACGCCGGACTTGGTATTGATGGTACTGTAGATAATGCCCGGAATAAGAAGTGGGGTGAAAACCTTGTTTTTACCGGGGGCACGCTCACACTTACAGACGAGAAATACAACGCCAGTTATGCGGATAGTGTTAAAGGCCTCATCGGTTCAGGTACTAAAGTTACGTATCTGGGTGAGCTCGTCGGCGGTCTAACCCTTGATCAGGCAGCATCTATCGGCGGTGTTCACGCTAACACCGAAATTGATGCTAAGGGAAATGTCTCCGATGGGAAGGTCAGTGTTGATGCGGATGTTGGCGGCAAGACAATCAATGTTGGCAGCGCCTCGAAGGTGGAAGTCACCTCAAATACAACAATGACGCTCGTTGGCAACAGTGGTGATGAGCTGATTATCTTCTCAGGTACTGATGACAAAGCAGTCGATATTCAAGGCACGCTTAAACTCGGCAGTGTCAGTGTCGAGACGAGCGGTAAGTTGACCTCGACCGTTAATGTCGAGGGTACGGTTGCTGTTGAGAATGGTTCGTTCGATCTTACTAAGCTGACAACAGGGACGACTTCAAGTACTACAGCTGCGATTGAAGTCAATAAGGGCAGTCTCAATGTCGGTACGCTCGAATTGAATAACGGCAAGGTCACGATTTCAGTGTCTGACGATGCCAAGATGAAGGTTGATGAACTCGCCGCTAAAGCGGGTGAACACATCATTACCGGTGCTGTCGAGGTTGGCAAACTTGCCCAGGACGCTGCGGAGGCATTGATTCGGATAGGGACGACTGGTGAGAACGGTGAGAGCGGTCTCAAAGGGGCGCTCACTATCGCTAAGGGCGGTTTGAATGGGCTCAAGTTCTTCCTCGATCCGACCTGGGTAGAAGGCAAGGAAGTCACGGATGCCTCCAGTCTCCGTATCGCTGAAACCAATGTGGATGGTCAGATCGTTGTGGGTCAGAACAGCTACGTTTCGCTCGGTACAACCGATGATTCCGCTTTTGTGAAACTCTTCAAAGATGGCACTTTGACTTGGGGTAAAAACGGTACGCTCGCTGCGGTTTATGTCGCGCAACCGATCACGATCAGTTCAGTGAAGGGCAGTCTGACAATTAACGCAGACCTTACTGAAAATCCGACAGGTACTAATGCTCCCGCTGCCGGTTCAGTCACTTTTGCCAAGGACTCCGTTCTTGTAGCAAACGTGGAAAACTTCTCTAATAACGCCGTTGTCATCACGGCCGACAGTTTTGAGATCGATTCGACCTCTAAGGCTGTCGTGATCGCAAAGACCGGTCAAACCTTCCAGCTTACAAGCGACGACGAGGTGAATAAGAATTACTGGAACAAGGCTGGCGATACGCTGATCTCCGCGAACAAACTCGTTTCGTTCAATGTCGGGGCTGACGGCAAGATTTCTACTGAAGCCGAAGATGCGGAAGATGTCTTCGCCGGTCTCATGCAGGGGGCGGCTCTGGCAAACGCCGGCGCAGCTTCTGATAATGAAGCAGTGAAGACTTATGCCGAAGCACTTCTCACAGATACAACGGGTAAGAAGAGCAATGCTCAGATTGCGCGTGAATTTGATGCTGCCATGAATCCTGCTGGAACTTTGGGTGTCTTCACAACGGCCAAGGACCGCTCCACGGAACTTCGCGATGCTGTTCGCGCTCATGCTGGAAACGGCACCGCGAATGGTCTCTGGGCACAGGTGACTGGCGGCAAGACGAAACTCAAGGGTATCTCTACAGGCGCTCAGGATCTCGATCTTGACACCGATGCCTACGGTCTTGCAGTGGGCGGTGAAGCTGCGGTGCAAAACATCACTTTGGGTGCGGCCTTTATGGGCGGCAGCGGCAAGACGGAAAACGATTCTGTTGCCGGCAAAGATGATTTCAATTACTACGGCCTCTCGCTCTATGCGAAGACTCAGGTGCAGGGCATTGATCTTGAGGGCGATGTTTCTGCGGCATGGCTGAAGTCCGACCTGACGGTGGGCGGCGCTGCCGATGTTGATACCGATACGACGACGGCCGTCTACTCGCTGGGTATTCAAGCGAAGAAGACCTTTAATCTGGGTGTTGATGTGACGCCTTTCATCGGCATGGACGTCTACCACATCAAGAGCGACGGCTTCACGACGAATCACGGCGTTTCCATTGAAGACGCTAACGCCACGATCGTGGAATTCCCGATCGGTGCGGAGGTGAAGAAGGCGTTCCAGACGGCTTCCGGCTTCAGCGTTGCGCCGTCCTTCTCGCTTGCCGTTGTGCCGACGGTGGGTTCCAAAGACATCGACAGCAAGGTGCGGTTTGCCGGTGCTGAAAGCACCTACAACTTTACTTTCGCTGACGACGTGAAGGTTCGCAGTCAGCTTGGCATTGAAGCGCAGAAAGATAACTTCACGCTTGGCCTGGCCGCGGGCTACGACTGGGGCAACGAAGAACGTTCTGCTGCATCTGTTCAGCTCCGCGCGAAATACGCATTTTAAATAAAACTGACGGCTTAATGGCCTGAGGTATCTCTAGGACGCCTCACCAGTGAATTGCTGGTGGGGCGTTTTTTTTCATTGTGAATTGCATTGCACGAATTGCACATTGATAACGGAATACGCAAATTATCTGTGTACAAATAGTAAACGAATACTGGCTTTTTAATTTGTCTACTTGCGTTTTTATAAAGGTTTTCGCTTAGTGAAAACTATTAAGTTGACAAAGACAGGGGGCGGTGATTACCCTGCCTTAAATATTGATCGAAACAATACCTTGAAAAAAGGTATTACTAATGGAATGATCGAGATGAATAAAGCCTTCAAAATTATTTGGAATACAGCGCGAGGCGGTTATGTAGTGGCCTCCGAAATGCAGCGAGCACACGGCAAGACTTCGCGAGTGAAAACAGCAGCCGCTTTCGCTCTGGCTGGGGCTTTGGCTTTGAGTGCTGCGGTCACAGCGAAAACTATTACCAACGACAGCATCAGCGAAGAGAAAACGACAAAACTGATATACGGTGATGGCGAGTTGAATATAGAGACTGCTGGAGACTTGCGGCAACTGGCTGAAGCGCTGAAAACGGGCAAGTTAGATGCAATTCGCGCAGCCTTGGGTGTAGGTTCAAATGCGGCAGGAAGCACCGTAACACTTGTCGGAGCCGCGGGCGGCAAACAATATATTGATGACGGCACATTAACTTTTCTCAAAAAGGTTACAGAATCGCCATTGTTGAGCAGTCTTCCGCAAATGCCAGCCCTTAAACGCGTTTACGAAAAGTTGGTTCACTAAAGCAAACCAACTTCCGGGGATGAAATTATTAAAGAATCTGGCACAAAAGTAATTGTTGGTGAGAGCGGTCAGACACCTTTGGTTTTGGGATTGACGGGTGCCGATAATGTTCTCAATGTGGGTATTGACACTACTAACTTAAATCCATTAATTATTTTATTTACAGGAAAAATCAAAAGTCATCCATTGGACGTCACTCAAAATGGAGACAGTGAAATTACGGCCCATTCCGGCAATCTGCTGGCAGTGACTGGCGGCAGTGTGGCTCTGAATGTCAATGGTCCGACCTTAAAAGCATCTGTCGTTGAGGTTCCGCTTACCGCTCCGTCCACGACAGCAACTGTGGACGGCAGCACGACGATTTCATTGCAAGGCACTACAACCTCAGCTGCGGTCTTCACCGGCGGCAGTGCCATAGCACTTGGCGGCGAGGCAACATCCAATGTTACGGGCACTTCCCATCTTTCAATCGGAACGAAAGCTTCGCCTGCTGGTTATGAGGGGATGACGCTCGGAGCCTTCGGCGGTGGTTTGTCAGCCGCGACGATGGGCGGGACTGCGTCGTCCAAAGTTGAAAAAGACACGACAGTCACCATTACGGACGGCATGGCGGCCGGGGTCTTTGGCGGCGGCGCTGCCATGGCTGCGGAATTTGATGGTGTCTGGGCTCTCTTAAAAGGCCCCTTGGACCATTACGCCGACAACATCGATTGGAAAGGGGACACGCTGCATGTCGCCGGAACAGCAGAGACTATTTCGCGCAATGTCTCACTGACCGTAGGCGGTCAAGCACAGACTGCCGGTCTTGCCGGCGGCGGTTTGGCCGTTTCGTCTGCGGGTACTGACCAAGCTAAAGCTATTACAACAGCAAAGGTTGGCGATGTTGAGATCACTTTGGGCGATGCAGACGGCTCTTCAATCGATGCCGCGGCTAAAAGTCAGCTGGTCGGCGGAGTGAAAGAGGTCTTAACGCTGGCTAAAAAGCTCACTGAGGGCGGACTTTCGGATATCACGCTCTCTGGTGCACAGGAAACACTCGGCAAGTTGGTTGCGCCGAACGTTCATATCGGCACTATCGGCGGCGGAGCAGCAATTGCCAGAACGAATCCTAAGCTTAATCAGGATTCCGCGGCAAAGTCTCAGGCTGCGGCTGAAGCTGGCAACGTTACGCTCAACATCCTGAGCGGCTACAACGTCGGTACGATGGCCGCGGGGGTGGCCTTGTCCTCGGGCGCTCTGAGTACAAAAGATGCTGTCACGGCAACGTCTTCGGTTAAAAGTACGGCCGTGAACGTTCTGGGCGGTGAAAATGTGCTCCTGATGGGCGGCGGCGGCGCGTATGCAACCGGCTCCAATGGCTACGCTTCCAAAGTGATGGCTCAAGCTAATGTTGACGGTACTGCGACGCTCACTGTGCAGAACGGATCCGTGGACGGCCTCTACGGCGGCGGCATGGCGATTGACGACACCAATTCAGATGCGGTGAATGCGGTCGCCAACACGAAGGATGTGGTCATTGCGGTAACGGGCGGCGAAGTTAACCGCGCCAATATGGGTGTGATTCTCAACACGGCCCACGGCAATAAACCCAACTCCGGTTTACCGCCGAGCAATGGCTCTTACGCTCATGAATCGGCAGATCTGGCTAAAACGGCCGATGCTGCCATTCTCGGTGCAGGCGTAGCGACAGGTGCAGGTGCAAGTGTTGCCACTGAGACGGTTCAGATCAATCTGACCGGCGGTACGGTTAACGGCAGTGTTTTTGGCGGCGGTGCGGCGACGATTGGCGGTTCCTCCAAGGTAACGCAGGCAGTTATTACTGTAGATGGCTCCGCTGTCAGCGGCAGCGTCTATGGCGGCGGCTTGGCAGGCAGCACGAATAACAGCGGTTACACAGGGTCTGAAGCTTATAGCCGCGCCGCTTCGTCAGTGGAAACCGCGACCGTGAATTTGGTCAGTGGTTCCGTGACGGGTGACGTCTATGCCGGCGGCTATCTCTATAAGGGAAGCAATGGTGCTCAATCCACTGTTACAGAGGGCACGATCAATCTCTATTCGGCCGACGTGTTTCAGGGGCAAAAGCTTTCCGGCAATGGCGCTCAGAAGGCAGCTTTGAATGTCGGCGGCTTCTCGAAGGACTTTGAGAAGACGGTCAAGTTGGAAGGCTTCACGACTATTACTGGTTCGGGCGGCGATCTGACGAATTTAGAGTTTTCGTACGGTGACAAGACTGAGAGCACGATTGCGGGCGGTGCATTCTTCTTCACTGGCGTTGAACCCAACGCCGCAAACAGAGGGAAGACTTTGTCGATCGGCAGCGAAACTGCCCCGGTTGTTGCGGCTTTCGCCGACATTGCCAATGCCGGCAAGGTTATGGTGACTGCCGGCAGTACGCTGGGGTTGGGGAACGGTGCTGATCTCCTCTCTCAAACTAAACGGGCGGCTGCTTTGACGAGCAATACCCCTGCGGTCTACGCGAGCGGCAATGTGAATCTCACTGGTTCGACCATCCTTGCCGGTGCGGGGACTGCTGCTTCAGCTGGGCTGGCCGTTCATAACGGAACGCTGGTGGTGGACGCTGCCGGGAAGACCAATATTACGAATGGGACCGTGACGCTGGAAGGGGATTCGATTCTTTACTTCCATAACGTCGGCATCAATTTGGCTGACGGCGAAACCACGCAGACGGGCAGCCTGACGCTTGCGGATGCGCCCAGCACCGTGAAAGTCGACAACATTCTGTGGAAGTATGTCTATGGAACGGATACCTACACGCTTGCGCAGAAGTCTGCCGAAGAAGTTGCGCAGACAACCGGCATCAAGACTGCCGGCGTGATTGACTTCTACAACCGACTGCCGAGTGTGTCGCCCTTAAAGGACCGTATCAAGGATGAATTCTTCCTCGGCGAAGCCAATTTGAAAGGCGGGATGAATCTTGCCGCTGCTGCGGGCGTTCAGGCAGCCGCTCTGCAGGGGCTGGGTTTAGCAACGGATACTGCACAGAAACGTGCATCACTTTCGCAGACCTTTGTCGACGGGGTTACGAGTTTCGCCGAAGTTTCCGGCACGCGTCTGGATTTGGGCGGCAATTCATCCATGAATGAGATCAATGCTGAACTCGGCGGCGTGATCGTCGGCGGTGAGTGGACGAGAAGCGACATGACGTTCGGCGGGCTGGCCAATCTGGGTTCCGGCAGCGTACGCGGTCAGTCGGTCAATGCCGGCGTCAAAAATGATGTCGACTACTACGGCGCGTCGCTCTATGCGGGCAAACGCTTCGGGCAGTTCAACCTTGTCGGGCAGGCCGGTTATCTGCGTACCAGCAACGATCTGACGGATTCCTCTGTCGGCTATGCTAAGGCCGACAGTGTGAAGACCAATGTCTGGACTATTGGGGTTCGCGGTGAGGCTGCGGTTCAGCTTTATGAGAATTCACAGCTCATTCCGTATGTCGGACTCACCTATGTGCGTCTGAACACGGATGACTACACCGTAAGCAACGGCACTCATGTTTCGAGTACTCATCAGAATCTCTGGACGGTCCCGGTCGGGCTGATGTTCACGGGCAAGACGGCAGCTGCCTCCGGGTGGAATCTGCAGCCGCTCTTGGATGTCGCCTATGTTCGATCCTTTGGCGACAAGGATGTCGAAGCAACGACGACTTGGGGTTCTACTGTCGGATCCGTCGATATGGATGTTTGGGCAGAAAATGTTCTGCGCTCGCGCGCAGGCATTGAAGCCCAGAAGGGCGCGCTCAGTCTGGGCATTCAAGGCGGAGCCGCCTGCGGCAGCGACAATATGAGCAGCTTCTTTGCTCAGGTTTCGGCTCGCTACAGCTTCTAAAGAGAACGGCAGGAACCTTCTTAAGGAGGAAGGTTCTTATTCCAAACTCCCGAACGACTTGATCCTATTCCATAGGGCATGAGTCTTCGGGAGTTTTGTTTTCCCCGAGAGAGCCGTTAGAGCTTGATGCGGGGAGATGAGATTGCCGCATACAAACGTCTTTTTTGCCCGTAGGGGCAGGTTTGTATGCAATGAAGCCGGGCAGCCGATTATTCGTTCGGATGTGCGATCTCTGAAGCAATGCCTCAAAGGTGGTGGATGCCTAGGTCGTTTGACCATCTTGCAGTATCTGGAGCAGAGCGTATGATGATTTAAGAAAACGTATGAATATCTGCTCTCGAGCAGTATTCAAAGCATTTATCTCCTCTCAGAAGGCATCGAGCAATGAAGCTTCAACTTCAATTCAGCACAATTGCCGCAGCTGCGGTTCTTTCGCTTTCAAGCGCTGTCGCTTGGGCACATTTCGGGATTGTGATTCCAGAGCATTCCGCCGTTTTGGAACAGAAGGATGCAAATGTGCATTTCACTATCGCCTTTGCTCATCCGATGGAGCGCAACGGGATGACAATGGCTAAGCCCGATGCTTTCTATGTCGTTCAGGACGGACGAAAGACGGATCTTTCGGGTTCACTCAAGGCTGACAAGCTTTTTGAAAAGGCTTCTTGGCAGGCAGACTACCGTTTCGCGCGTCCCGGGGTTTATCAATTTGTGGTTGAACCCAAGCCTTACTGGGAACCTGCGGAAGACAAGTTCATCGTGCATTACACGAAAGTGATTGTTCCTGCCTACGGCGATGAGGATGGCTGGGATAAGCCTGCAGGCGTTAAAACTGAAATTGTTCCGCTCACACGGCCTTTTGCCAACTATGCCGGCAATACTTTCCGCGGTCAGCTTCTGGTTGACGGCAAGCCCGCGGCAGGGGCAGACGTCGAGGTGGAGTACTTTAATCGCGACGGCAAATACGAGGCTCCCAATGACTACTTTGTCACTCAGGTCGTGAAAACCGATGCTCAAGGGATCTTCGCTTTCACTGCGCCGTGGGCCGGCTGGTGGGGCTTTGCTGCGCTCACGGACGCTGACTATAAGCTCAAAGAAGCCGGCGCTGAGAAGGATGTCGAGCTCGGGGCCGTGCTTTGGACGGAATTCACCGCACCGCAGGTGAAGTGAGCCATCATGCATATCGCCGAAGGTGTTCTTTCTGCGCCAGTGCTCATTACTGGCGCGGCTGCGGCTGCGGCAGGCATCGCCGTCGGATTAAAGCGTCTTGATGAGTCCCGCCTCATGACTGCGGGGCTCGTTGGCGCCGCTTTTTTCATCGCCTCCCTGATTCATGTGCCGATCGGCGTGTCAAGCGCCCATCTGCTCCTTTGCGGACTTGTCGGCGTGATGCTGGGAGTCTCTGCCTACCCGGTGATTTTTACAGCGCTTTTGCTGCAGGGAGTGCTCTTTGAATTTGGCGGGCTCACCGTGCTCGGCGTCAACACAACTACGATGGGGACCGGCGCATTGGCTGCAGGCATGCTTTTCCATGCGTTGGTTCACCCTGGCGTGTCGCGCCGGCGATTGATGATTGCTGGCGCTTTAGCGGGCGCAGCAGGCGTTTTAATTGCGGCACTGATGACCGCCTGCGCATTGGCATTCTCGAGCGAAGGTTTCGTTGCTTCGGCGGCTGCGCTCCTTGCGGCACACGTCCCCATTATGGCGGCGGAAGCCGTGATTACCGCTCTTGTGGTCGATATGATCGCTCGAACTTATCCTGAACTGCTTCATCTTGGTGAAGAGAGGCCCTTGTGAACACATCAAAAATCGCAGCCGGAGCGCTCGCGCTTTTGCTTTGTGCGGGTGCGAACGCACACCGCGTGAATATTTTTGCTTGGATTGAAGGAGATCAAGTTGTCACTGAATCCAAGTTTTCCAGCGGCAGCCGGGTGCAAAAGGGAGCCGTTACGGTGAAAAATGCCGCCGATGGTTCTGTTTTGGCGACCGGCGTCACGGACGATGCCGGGGTCTGGCGGTTCGATGTCACTGACGCGATGCGTCATGCGCCCAAAGGCCTTGAGTTGGAGATCAACGCAGGAGAGGGTCATCAGAATCAATGGTCGATTCCTGCTGATGAGCTTGCTGCGGCCGACGGAGCCGGCGCATCCGAGCTCCCGGCAGCTGCTCCCGTCAGCACGCAAATGACTCAGCCAGCTGCACCGCCGAAAAAAGACAGTGCTGCGGCGGCTATGAGTGAGGCCGAGCTTGAGGCGGTCTTCAGCCGCGTTCTCGATAAGAAGCTTGCACCGGTTTATCGAGAGTTAGCGCTGAGTCACGATAAAACGCCTGGGATTCCGGAAATCGTGGGCGGAATGGGCTGGCTGATTGGCTTGGGCGGCATTGCCGCATGGGCTCGCCGCCGGCGGTCATAAGCATGCGACTCGCTCTGTCTCCGGCATTGCGGCTAGCCGTTCCGAGCATCCTTGGGACGGCAAGTGCTTTCCTGACCACGCTGTCGGCGGCGGAAGCGGCACTCTTGGGAGCCGTTGTGATCCGTCTAGCCGCATGGTTTAGCGGCGAACCACTTCGTCTTCGGCGGCTCGCCGCCGTGAACGGTTTTCTGATTCTGATCTGGTGCTTCACGCCCTGGAGCACGCCTGGAGTGACGGTTGCTTCAGCGGGTGTCTTTGATATTACGAAGGAGGGGCTCCTGCTATCGCTTCTCGTCACGATGAAGTGCAATGCAGTTTTTCTGCTCTTCGATGCGTTTGTTCCAGGTATGCGGCTCACGGAAGTGGCTTCCGGTCTGCGGGCTGCTCGTCTGCCGATGAAGCTGGTGACGCTTTTGCTTTTCATGACGCGTGAGACGGAACTGCTCAGCCGTTCGTACCGTTCACTTTCGGAATCTGTTCAGCTCCGAGGTTTTCGGGCTTCTATGAATAAGCATTCTTACCAAACGCTTGCAGCCTTTATCTCGACACTCTTTATCCGGGCATATGCAAGAAGCCGTGTGCTCAATGAGGCGCTGATTCTTCGGGGATTCTCTGGGCACTGGCCAGTCCCTGCAAGCGGATTGAAGAATGCCGGTGAAGCGGGACTTCTTGTTCTGACGATTGGCCTTGCTTTGCTGCTTCTCGTCTGGGATTTCGTTTCATGATGCAGACTGCGCTTCTTGAGGTGAAGAACCTTTCCTTTTCACGCTCAGACCGCGTGATTTTTCGCAATGCGGCATTCTCACTGGCTCCAAAGGAATCGCTCGGCCTCTGTGGTCCGATCGGCTGCGGGAAGACCACGCTGCTGAGAATCCTCACGGGACTCGAGCGCCCGCAGACGATGTCTCTTTCGCTGGAAGGCGTGCCGGTAACTGCACAGAAAGACTTTCAAAGACTCAGAAGAAAAGTGGGCTACGTGCTGCAGAATCCGGACGATCAGCTCTTTTTCCCGGAGGTAATTGAAGACGTCATGTTCGGGCCGCTGAATCTCGGTCTCTCATACGCTCAAGCGCGCACTCGTGCATTGGATGTGCTGTCGATGCTTGGAATAGCAAATCTTGCCGAGAGCATCTCTTTCCGGCTCTCCGGCGGGCAGAAGCGGTTGGTCTCCATCGCCTGCATCCTTGCGATGGAACCTGAAGTGATTCTTTTGGATGAGCCGACTACGGCGCTCGACCCCGCATCGGTCGATCGTCTCACCAAGACAATCGAGTCTTTGCAGATCGCCAAGCTGATCGTCAGTCATGATTACGCATTTCTCAAACGTGTCTGCGGCCGAATGGTGACGATTCGCGACGCTCAAATCTTGGCATTGGAATAAAACAGAGGGGATGGCGCTCACCGGGCAGAGACGGTCGAGTGCAGAAAATGAGCTTTCGCTGCAGCGCTGGAAATGCTCTGCGTTCCCACAAAAAGCCAATGGTGGTTGGCGGTGCATTCAGCCGGTACCGGCAATCTGAGGAGATGCTGGATTCAGCCTTCAGTTCAATGCGGCAGTGATCTGGGCTTTCCGGCTGAGGAAGGCCTTTATTCTCAATGCCGGCCTGACAATCGTCGTGGAGCGTTTGGCTGCTCCCAACAGGACTCGCGTCATTTGGTCAGTCAGAGTGAAGCTTTTCGGCTTTGCAAGCAGGCGGGAATGTCAGCGTACTGAGGCGACGGCGTGAATGACGCTTTTCTGAGGATGTCTTGAATGATTCATGGAGAATAAATAATAAATTCATAAAATTGTAAATATTGATGTCTGTTGATTCCCATGTGAGTCAGCCGTCCGAGCAGTCTGCAGGCTGTTTGCTGGTCAAAATATTTTGCCGGAGGCTAGATAATGATTTTTATAGTGAAATTGATCAGTCACCGCTGTGTATTTATCAATTGAAACATATACAATAATGGATGAAAACGGATTTTCAGCAACATATACTAATTAATTTAATTAAATGAAATTTTATTCAGTCAATGAATAAGTAATTTCACCAAGATTACAACTGACAATTTTAGACTGTGATGAAAACAACTGATGCCGTTTTGTTTAATCCTAGTCGCAGTCTCAGATGGATGAAATAGGAAAGGCAGAGTAATCAGATGTATACGAAAAATTTGGAAGAATGAAAGGTCCTTCCGGGAATGTGTTTCAAAGATGAATTGAGAATGCACTATTCATATAATGCGAACAATTCTCAATATCAATTTATTTATTGATAGTAAACATCTGATTCGCTTAACCCGACAATGCCTATAACTTTTATTTCTTCTGCCGCCCATACGAAAAGATTAACGGCCCAATGGAGTTTCAAACATTCCGCCGTCATGGCAGCCCTGCTGATGGCGTGCTGCAGCGCTCAGGCACAGAATGCGCGTATGGATGAAGATCCAGCATCTGATGACGCTATTGAATTAAAGACGACTTATGTGCGGCCGGAATATGTAGAAATCGAACGACTGCGTGAAACAAAGGAAATTATCGTCATTCCAAAGGAAGATATTGTTGAGCGCGGCAACAGAACAATTTCCGATGTGCTTGAAGGCGTGCCCGGTGTTTCCGTTAATACGAGCGGGTGGGGCAGCATCGATTTGCGCGGTCAGGGCAATGATACGGCTAACCGAAATCTTCAGGTGATGCTCGATGGTGCGCCCATTACGACCTTGCTGAATCATCCTCACTCTACGAACTATGACGTCGTTCCCGTAGAGGAACTCGAACGCATTGAAATTATTCCGGGCGGCGGCAGCGTCCTTTATGGTTCGGGCACAGCGGGCGGCGTGATTAACATCACAACGAATCTTCGTTCGATGAAGGATCCGAAAACGTCAGCCTTCGGCGAATGGAATTCAGACGGATATCGTATCGGCGCGAGCGTGGGGGCTCGGCTCAATGAAAAATTCTCTTTCTTAGGCACCGCTTCAAAAATTGATCGGGATCTCTACTTCAAGAATACGTATCGCAATTCGAATTATTACTCTGCCGGTATTCGATGGGATTTAACCGAAAAGCAAAGTCTCACGCTTCGTGCCAGCCGACTTGAAGAGGATTCTCAGTTCATCAAAACGGCTTCTGCCAGAAACATTCAAAAATACGGGAAAGACTACGTCCCTCCATGGACTACGCAAACCGTTGGCGTGGACGAAAATGGTCAGCTTATTAAACGCCGAGTTAGGGGTTATCTGAACGGAGATCGCGCGATCAACAGCTATAACCTCAGCTATGCTAACGATCTCACGGATAGACTGCATTTGACGGCGGATGGTTTTTACAGCGATGGGTATTTCTCCAACAATCAGTTCGGGGATCAGATCATCGATCAGGAAAGCAAGGGCCTCAAACTGAAATTGGATATAGATTATCTTGAAGGCAGCGATCTGCTGCTTGGGTTTGACTACACCAAGCAAAGTGCTGACTTTAACTACATCGGTTCATGGAAGAAAGACAGCAGCGGCAAGTTTTATGGAGAGCCCTACAGCTTCCTTTACGACAAAACAGTCATCGCGCTATACGGTTTGAATACTTTGAAGTGGGGCGACTTCAGCTTTACCCAGGGGCTGCGCCGTGAGCTCACTAAATGGGGATATGACAAAACGGGCAACAGGATTGCCGGCGCAGATACCTCAGATCGCTGGAATACGGCGTTGGAATTGTCGGCGGCTTGGCGGTACCGCGATACCGGCAGAATTTACGCTCGGTATGAGCGCGGCTATACCGTCCCTGACGGTCTGATGATTGCAGATCAAGCGGTTGTCAACGGGGACAGGGTTTATAAAATCACCAATGCCGAAGATGAAAAGTACGATATGTACGAGATTGGTCTTCGCGACAAGGTCGCCTTCTCAACCGTCAGCGTTTCACTCTGGATGTCGAACACCAACAACCAGCTGTACCGTATGTATGTCAGGGGACTCAGTGATGCTCGGACGCTGAATTTGCTTCAGACGCGCCGTTGGGGGGCTGACGTCAGCCTTCAGCAGACGATCGGCAGGCTGACGCTTACGGAATCGTATTCATGGCTTAAAGGAAGGTCTGACTATACATCTGCCGGCAGTCGATTCATGGATGAGGTCGGCAAGGACAAAATCGATTTCACGCGGAGCGGTCTGCAGAAAGTGCCGCAGCACTCTCTGTCGGTGCTTGCAAAGTACGACTTCACAGACAACTTCTCCGGTGACGTTCGCTATACCTACTATGGGAAATACAACAATTTCCTCTCAGATGCTGAAAAGGAAACGGACGGTATTGTCAAGTCCAGACAGATCGTCGATACAAGCCTGCATTTCAAACCTTGGGAGCATTTGGAAATTTATGCCGGCGTAACGAATCTCTTCAACGAGAAGTACTACGACTACGTATCAATCGGGAGCTGGTCGCTGATACCAGGACGTGAGCGGACTTATTTCGTTGGCCTGCGCGGCACGTATTGATCTCATTCAGTGCGAAGGAGGTGCAATAGCACCTCCTTTCGACGTCAGATCTTTTTTTGGGAACGCTGTCTCATGTCTCAGTTTATTCAAACCTTCCTGACGGGAGGGTTCATGATGTGGCCGCTGTTGGCGGCCTCCATCGTTACGATCGCCATCGCCGTCGAACGAACAGTTTTCTACCGACGCTCCGCATCCGATATGCAGGTGCTTCAAGGTGAATTTCTGTCAGCAGTACGTGCTAAAAATTTTGATGCTGCAGCCGCACTTTGCAAAAAAGCAGGAGGCACCGTCGGTGCAGTTCTTGAAAAGGCCATTGCAGAGCGCAATGCCGTGATCAATGCTGAGCAGTATCTTTCCGGAGCTGCGGCTTACAGCGCAGCGCGGCTCAAGGATCATCTCAACTATGTGAGTGCGATCGTAACTTTGGCTCCTTTGATGGGGCTTTTAGGAACCGTGACCGGCATGATCCGATCATTTGACATCTTATCGATCTCTGAAGGACAGCCGTTTGCTATTACCGGCGGTGTTGCGGAAGCTTTGGTCGCAACGGGGTTCGGGCTGCTCGTCGCCATTATTGCAATGCTGGTTTATGTCTGGCTTTCTCAGCGGGCCAACCGAATTATTGAAGACCTTGAGGCTGCGGCAAGTGCTTATCTCGCCTGTCTTTCGGAGAAGTAAGGCATGCGCATCAACAGTCTCAAGGAGGACAGGAAACCTCTGCTGATGATCATTCCGATGATCGACATCATCTTTTTCCTGCTGGTGTTCTTCATGATGTCGATGCTGACCATGGTGACGCAGAAAACCATTGCCCTTAATCTCCCTAAGGCGACCATCGCAAAAGTGGACACCACCAAAACAGTCCCCGTGTCAATCACAGAGGACGGGCGTCTTTTCCTTGAGCAGAATTTGGTTTCAGAGGAGGAGTTAGCTCGACGGCTTGTGTCTTTAAAGACTGAGAACGAGAAGCTCACTGTGGTGCTGCGCGGCGATGAAAAAACCGACTACGGCACGGTGGTTGGCGTTATGGATGTCATCCGCCGCACAGGCATTGAACGAGTCTCCATAGCAACCGAGGGACGACGCTGATGAGTCCGAAGCCACTTTCCTGGCAGGCGGCATTGAGCGCTTCTGTCGTTATTCATGCTTTATTGGTCGGAGGTATCGGTCTTATCTTTTTCCAATCCGCGCCTGTCGGCGGATCCGGCATGCTTACCGTTGATCTTGGCGGCCCTGCAGGGAATGCCGGCGGTTTGGGAGATATGCATCAAGACGGCCGACTTGGCAACGGCGGGGCAGGCGGGGACGGCGCAAAATCCCATTCCAAGGACAGGCGCTTGGAACCGACTGATGAGCCCGAAAAGTCATTGGCCCCAAAAACAGAGGGAGAGACACTGGACGAGCCTCCGAAAGCCGCTGCCGCTGAGACTTCATTGGATTCGAAGCCCACTCCCAAAGCGCCTGAGCTGACATCGACACAGCCAACAGCAGATTCGGGGGATGAGCAGGTGAAGTCTGCGCAGGCAAAGCCTATTCTCAAAAGGCAGAATCCTCAGCCCCAAGTTTCCGAAAACATAAAGCCGGTCAGCAAACCCAAAAGAGAAAACTCGGAAGGCAAAGCTTATAAAGGCGAAACCCAAAAGCCCGCGCCGCTTAAAGAAAAAGCTTCCGCTTCCGAAACGGATGGTAAAGACGGCAAGACTAAGCATGTCAACGCAGGCTCCGGCGGTGCAGTTGGAGCGAGCGGAACGGCTGACGGCAAAGCTCAGACTGAAGGATCCGGAGTGGGGGATGGGCAAGGAACGGCTTTCGGCAGCGGCAATTTCATTGCGAACGGTGACGGCTCCTATACGGCATTGGGTTCCGGCGGCATCTCGTACAAAATCCTTTCGGAGGCAACGCCAAGGTATCCGCGGGCAGCTCGTTCCATTGGATTCAACAAGGTCGTACGGGTGCGGGTGAAATTCTTGGTAGGACTCGACGGACAGGTTGAAACCACAGAGATATTCACCCGAAATATCCCGGATCTAGGTTTCAAAGAGGCTGCTGTCGAGGCAGTAAAGAAAATGAAGTTTGCGCCTATTTATCATCAAGGGCGTAACATTAAGGTTTACTTCCAAAAAACTATTGTGTTTCAACCTTAAATTTTCGTCGCGCTGCTTCCTTTATTTGTGAACAGCACGGCAACCTGTTCCAAAGCATTTTCCGAGCCATAAATTAAAAAACAGGCTCCGGCAGATTCTGATGCCTGACTGCACCTTCAATGCTCTGAGGGGCAGATGGCTGTACTGCGTGCAAACATAACCAGCACCAAATTGCAGACGTATCGCGGATGCGGCACTTAACTGTGCTCTTCTAGTTTACACATTTTGGCTGCGGCAACTATTTTAAAGATTGGAACCCTGAATCTGTCGGGTATCTAAGGGAGTTGTATGCACGTTCTTTGCCGCAGTAAGATGATTAAAACGGTATACAAATGAGCCAAAGAACAAATAATATTTAAAATATAGGAACGCAAAATGGTTCTGTATGCGGCATCAACTACTGAGTGCTGCATGTTTATATAGTGTAAGCATCACATGGTCGGATTGATGTTTATTGAGCGAGAAGCATGAATCTTTAGATTTTGACTTATCCATGGATATTAAATCATATTCGTTTAAGATCCAATTGATCGATCTGTCGCTAGTTAGAATTTTTATATTATGTGCTTTTGAAGGTGAAGATAGGTGATGAGAGGGTAATAGAATTAAGTCGAGATATAAAACATTTTATGCAATGTTTAAATTTGATTTTGGATTATCTTATGACAGTAAGTATTAAGAAGCAAATTCTAATTCTCATTTTGGCGGCTTTTTCTCTGAATGGATCATGTGGGATGTTGGATCCTAAAGTTAATGCTGATATTAAGGAACTCAGCCCTTTAAATTGGTCCCTGACAGTTAATGATCTTGAGTTGTGGAATAAAGAAAATTTAGTTGTTGCCAAAAATGAAAAAGAGCTCCTTGCTCATTATATGAGATATTATCATGCTAAATATTCTTCATTGAAAAATGAATTCTATGATGGATTTTTATCTCGCTTCTGGGGGTATTTTGTTTCGTGTGTGGCATCTAATCCATTTCATAAAGAAGAAATATCTGTATTTGATGTCGCCTATAACCATAGTTTTGATATGGAGTATTTTTATTTTTTGTACGGTCTTCCTGGCGGCAATGCTTGGTCAGTTGATTCTAAAAAAAATCGATGAAATCAGAACTAATTTCTACACAATGATTAAAGCTTACCCTAAGTTGAAGGATTACATGACGCCGGAAATGTATAAATATCATCCTTTAATGTTTGCGAATAAAGTTTTTCCTCCCCGATTTGAGGTTTGTGTCAATCGATCTGGGAAAGTTTTAGCACAAATGCAAGAAGCTCAATCCTTTAATGAGGACCCGCTTAATAAAGCTAAAGGATTGAAGTATCAATTTCAATATGAAGGAACGACCAATCGTAAGCTTACATATATGTTATACAACACCCTTATTAGAAAGGATGAGGATGTTAATCAATATGTATATGAATACAGCCTTAAAGGTGTGAAAAAATAATTTAGATTGAAGGCAATCTTGTGTGTGAGTGAATGACTTTGAATTTTAGGTGTAATGGGCTGCGAATGAGGAAGGATAAAGAGGGGGCAAAGCAATTTCTAGCGGTGAGGACCTCCTGATTTCTGCTGAAGACCGCTCAGGCTGATTCCCAACTTTGGCACATCTCAAGAATGCCGGCGGGATGGGAGCATGTTTGTCCAGCGATGGATCCGGAGCCGCCTGGGCTCTGACCGCAGACGAGCTGTGTCAGAAAATGATTTATAGCGGGCGCGACAGCCGCTCGGTCTTGCGCGAGCCCAAGGCGGAGCGGCAAAGCGGCGGTCTGACAGGATCAAAACGCCGTTACTTCAGTGGTTAGTCGGCCAATACATCGCTCCATGCTTCAAGTATTTCATGGCGTCTCAAGTCGAGCGCATGACAGTAATACGGTGCGCCGTAAATGCGTCCATTCTTTACCGCATTGCATTCGGCGAATTGGGGGTGTTTCCGGATGAATTCAGCTGTTTTTTGGCCGCAAGCGGCCGCATCGCCGGTATAGACGATGAGGTCCGGGTTCTTTTCGAAGAGGTCGGAGAGGTCATCGAGTTCCTGAATGCCAGGGATGCGTTCTTCGGCATTTGGCCGAACATTGATGTTCTCTATTGCAAAAGTGTTTGTGAGCAGTTGAGAGAGTGCACTGCGCTCAGAGATCCGGAAGACATAGCTTTCATGGCGAACGGGACTGCGGATCGCCAGAAAAATTGCGGCCTTTTGTCCCTTACGAATGGATTTGCGCACATCGTCGAGCGCTGCCAGTCGCTCCGTTCGTTCACGAATAATGCGTTCGGCTTGTTTTTCCTCGCCGAAAAGTTTGCTGGCGCGGCGCAGAACCGATTCTGTTGATCCCCGCACGTCAAGAATTTTGACCGATATGCCTTCTTTTTCGAGTACTTCTCGGCCCGCTGCAGGATTGAAGTCGGCGGATCCGTTTTCCTCAAGCACCACAAAATTGGCTTTCATGCGCCGCACCGCCGGCAGGAGCACCTGTGTTGGGTCATTCAAAAAGCACGAAACGCATTCAAGGTGCTTTTCCATCGGATGGAGAAGTTCCATGGATGGTACGTCGCCGCCAATCAAGCCGCGGCCATAGATGCGCAGTGCACCGAGATATTCAGCGGCGGCATCGCCGACGATGATGATGTTTTCACATCTGGGAAACGGAATGAACGGATTGCCCATGAGCTGGTCCTTGGAGGTTGATGATTTGGTCCGCAAGCGGCCAAAGCGATTGCTGATGTGTGACGAGAAGCATTGCGGTCTGAGGGAGTTTCGCCTTGAGCAAGGCGATCATCCAGTGTGCATTGGCCGGATCAAGGCCGCTCGTCATTTCGTCGAGAAGCAGGATGTCAGGTTTGACAATAAGAGCCCGCAGCAAAGAAAGCCGCTGCTGTTCACCGCCGGAAAGCAGTGCAGACCAGTCGCCCGAGTCGTAAAGCTTTTCTTTGAGATGGTCAAGGTGTGCGGCACTGAGCAGTTCCTGTGCTGCCTGCTCCGTGATCGTTTCAGGACTTTGCGGATAGGTGAGCGCAGCGATGAGCTCTCCTTTTGGCAAATAAGGCTGCTGCGGCATCCAGAAGATGGATCCGCGTTCAGAGAGTTTACCTTCGTAATTTCCGGCGAAGCCTGAAAGAACTTTGAGAAGCGTGGATTTTCCGATGCCAGACGGGCCGCAGACGATGGTGAAGCTGCCCGGGACGAGTTTGAGACGGACGGGCACGCGGCTGATGTTTTTTCCGTTTGGAACGATGAGGTCAAGGGCCGCGGTGAGACCAGTGCATGAATTGTCCTGACATCGTTTCTCCAAAGCTCTGCGTTGATCGTCCGCTTCGGAGAGCCCTGCTTCAAGACGGCGAAGACGCTCATAAGCGGCAGCAAGGGCGGCCAGATCGTCGTAGGACATGATGATCCATGAGAGTGACCGTGCCACGTCATTGAAGGCGCCCCTGATCTGCATGAGTCCGCCCAATTGGATGATGCCGGCGAAAAAACTCGGCAGCGCGAAAAAAATGGGAGCGAGGTGTGTGAATTGTCCGACGCCGACCGTGAAGAGGTTGAGGTCTCGCTTTCGTTTTACCAACGCAATGAGGACAGAGAGAAGCTGCCGGAAGCGCTCGACCAGGCCGGCCTCCTCCACTGCCTCAGCATGAGCCCCGGCGATGGCATCTGCATGACGGCGTTTTTCCATGAGGGCGGCACGCAGATTCGCCTCCATATGCTGAGCATTGATGTTGAGGCCTTTAAGCTTGTGTCCGATGAGGTGTGTAATCCATGTAGCAACGATCGTATAGAGGATGCAGACCCAGAACATGTAGCCGGGGATCGTGATGCCGAACACTTCAGCAGAGCCTGAGAGCTGCCAAAGGATGACTGAAAAACTGCCGATCGTGAGCATGGCGTCGTAAAAGCTCACCAGAAGATCGACGGAAAGATTGACGAGCTGCCGAACATCCTCCGTCACGCGTTGGTCTGGGTTATCGGGTTCTCGGCCGCTCTCGCGCAGCAGATAGTGAGCGCTTTCCGGAGATAGCCAGCGTTTGAAGAAAATCTGCGTAAGGTCGCGGCGCAGCGCAAGCGCCAAGCGGTCCTTGACATAGCCAGCCCAGACGAGCAGTACGATGATGACGGCGGCAAGCCCTATGAAATAAAAAAGTTCTCGGAAGATCGCATCGCGATTGACCGCCTGAAGTGCGTTAAAGAACCGTCCGTTCCAATCGTTATAGAGAACAGCAAGCTTGATATTGAATGCGTATGCCGCAAGAACGATGGCAAAAAGTCCCCACAAGCGCCATTGACTGCGGGTAAAAAGATACTGCGTGATAAGACGGCATAAGCCGCTCGGACGCGGATTAAGGAACATGCTTGTGCTTGAATGGTGCTGTGCCGAAAGCGGTTCGGGGAGACCGCTTTCGGCAGACTTTTTCAGGTGAAATTAGAACTGGGCCGAGAGCCAGGCACGGAAGCCCCGAGCATAACCCACGTTGTTCTCACGCATGCCGAACAGCGCAACGTACTTCTCATTTGTCAGGTTAGTGACGGCGAGACCTGCCTGAATGTTGAAGTAATTCGGAATCTTCGGCGTCCAATTGATGCCTACGGAGTGCAGGGTGTAGCCATCCAAATGGGTTGCTGCATATCCTGGGAACGGAACGGTATCGCCGCCCTTAGCCCAATGGAGCCGGTACCAAGGCTCAAGTTGGGCAGCTGCAATTTTGTAGCTCAGCCGCAGGTTGGCGCTCTGAGGCGTAACACCGCCCAGCCGTTCGCCGGTTTCCTTATCTTCGGAATGCAGATAACCGTATGAAGCGGAGGCTTTAAAGCCGTTGAGTTCATAGGTGCCGGAGAGCTCAGCGCCCTTGTTGACAACGTGACCGTAGTTCACCGTTTGGTACTTGATCGGTCCGACCATACCGCCTTGCCACCATTCGAGCATATTATCCTGAACCGAAATGAAGTCCTTGACGTCGTCATAGAAGACCGCAACTCGCCAGGAAAGATGATCGTTCTCAGTAAGAAGATCGCCGAACAGGCCGCTCATGCCGACTTCGTAGTTCGTGGATTTTTCAGGCTTCAGATTGGGATTATTGATGACCTCAACATTCTGACCATAGTCTGTGCTGTAGAAGTACATCTCATCGAGCATTGGCGGACGGTAACCGGTGTGTACGGACCCCCAGACCAGCAAAGATTCATAGGGCGTCATCTTCAGCGTGATGCCCGGCGTTACTTTGGAGTCGGAAAGCGAAGGGAAACCGGTATTCGATTCGCGCTTGAAGTAGTTGAAGCGTACGACGGGTACCACGGAGAAAAGGCCGTTGATCTTATATTCGTCCTCAACGAAGAAGCCGCCGTCAAAACCGTCAGCGTCCGGACGAGTTGAATCTTTGTCCCATTCGTTTGTCGTTTGATCTAAAACTAAGCCGCTTTGCGATGTCTTTGAAAAATCGAACCCATAGGTGACGGCATGCCGGCCGAGTCCGCTGAGGTAGGAGGTGTTCTGCACATTTCCGCTCACGGAGTCGAACTTATCTTTGGAATTGATGCCGCGCCAAGGATCAGGATTGACGTAGTGGAATTTGGAGTGGGCGTATTGAAGGGCTGCGGTGAGATTCCAGAGGTCGCCTCGTTCGAACTCCCATTTGCCGGTGACGCGTTGCTGTTCATAGCGATAGAACGTATCGCTTTCAGAATTTGCACGGTCAAAATTGTATGAGAGGCTCAGCACGTTGGCATCGTTAGGCATGAAGGAGGCTTTGCCGAATGCTGCTGTGCTGTAGGCATCGATATCGGCTTTGCTTCGTTTGCCTGTCAGTGAGTTGGTGGAAGCACCTGAGTCACGGCGTGAAACCCCAAAGACGACGTCCCACTGGTTGGATCGGCCGAATGCGTAAGCGCTCTTTTGCCATTCCAGATTGTCTGAGGTGTAGCCGGCCTTGACTTTGGCGCCAAAGTTTCGATCGGTTCCCTTCAGGAAATCATTGGCGTTCATTGTGGTGACGGCCAATGTGCCGCCAATACCGCCGTTGCCGTAAAGCGCGCTGCCGCCGCCGTGCTTGACTTCAACTTGTTTAAGAATTTCCGGATCAATGAAAATGCCGCTTGGACGGTTGCCGGCCATTGTTTGGTCGTCCTGACGCATTCCGTCAATCAAATACGTAATTTGAGAGGAGTTCGATCCTCGGATTGAAATTTGCGACGATATGTAGGCAAAGTCAAGAACGTCAACGTTAGGAATATCTAAAAGCAGTTCGCCCAAAGTAACAGGCTGATCTTCCTGAATATCCTGCTCTGTGAGCACGCTGAGTGAGCTTGCGGCCTGAGAGAGGGGCTGAGTGGTTCGGGTAGCCGTTACGACAATGGGCTGTGTATCAATGTAAGTCGCTTTGGGAGTCGAATCTTCAGCTGCGGCAGCACTATTCATTCCTGCAAATAGAAAAGATATCGTCAGTACGAGAGGACGAAATGAAAAATGGGGGGAGTGGTAAATATTAGAAGGGTTCATGCCAATCTCCGTTGACAAAGCGGTCTGCGTTTGTAGACTGCAGACGACCTTAATGATGAGAATGATTCGCATTCTACCTGAACTACGGGATGCCTGCTCACTAAAACAAGGGCAGTTCCGTCAATATCTTTATCAAGCCCGTGATCTTATTTG
>ENA-UEQP01001222-UEQP01001222.1-human-gut-metagenome-genome-assembly--contig:-NODE-1222-length-24690-cov-6.995856_pt1 | contig 24690 bp, 15 predicted proteins | sample MGYA00242951_ERZ507951 | MGnify/ENA primary metagenome ERZ507951 (study PRJEB26167, sample SAMN06115539) | human gut metagenome | host: Homo sapiens | place: China:Shanxi | collected 2015-11-18...
GCGGACTGAGGGTAGACGAAAGAAAAACGAGACGAGAGTATAATGTGAAAAAGTAAAAAACGACAAGTATCAAAGGATACTTGCCGTTTTTGGAGCAGGTGAGGGGAATCGAACCCCCGTATTCAGCTTGGGAAGCTGATGTTCTGCCATTAAACTACACCTGCTTACGTGCTACGCTGAATATTTTATCATTATTTTTACAATAAATCAATAGTAATATGATACGCGGCACAGCTTAGCGGGGTAGGTCGCGCTGTCGCTTCTTATTACAGCTTTTCCACGGAGAGCCTCAGCCTTTTTAAATCGTTTTCGTCGGGATGAGACAGAGCACGGTCAAAGTTTTCAATCAGCATATCGAGATTCGGCACGGGATTCGGCAGGCTTTTCATTTTGATGTAGCGCTCCCTGACTGTTTGCGGCATTTTTCCCTGACACATATACTCGCCGACTGTGATGTTGCTGCCACTAATGCTCTTTTTTGTATTTGCGAGGATTTTTTTGAAGTACTCCTCGTCTCCGCCGAAGCCCGCCGTTCCGAAAAGAAAAATCCTTTTATTTTTCAGCTTTTCGAGCAAATCCAAGGTCGCCTTGTCGGCGGTTCCCTTATCCGTCCAAAAGCCTATAAATAAAATGTCGGATTGTGTATCGGCGTTTTCGCTCACTCCGAAATAATTGCAGTTTTCCTCCGGCAGCGCGTCGCGAATGGTGTCGGCGAGCAGCTTCGTGTTGCCTGTCGGGCTGCTGAAAATAATTGAATAGCTTTTATTTGTCATGATGAACCTCTTTACTTGTGCGGCATATCACATATGCGGCAAAATTATGTTATAAATTATTATATAATTATGACGGCAAACAGTCAACAGCCGCAAATGCCGAAAGCTTATACGAAAAGTAAGCTTTTCTGTGATCGGCAATAAAAAGGCTTTCGTCTCACCTGAAACGAAAGCCTTGATTTTATGTGTTTATGCTTGACGTTACGGCTTTGAGCCGCGCTTCAACAGCCTTTTCAGTCCTTGAGCTCGTCAACATACTCGGTATGCTCACGCAGATACTTTTTATCCTCGGGCTTAAGGTCAAGGCCTATGGTTCCGCCCGGATTCATAAGGTAATCGGGGTCAAAATAGTTTTTAAGCGTGCGGATTATGCCGTATTCCTTTTCGCCGAGGTAGCCCTCAAGCCACGGGGCAAACATCTTTCCGATACCGTGGTGGTGGCTGATGGCCGCACCGCTCTTCTGTATGGCGTCGAGAATTGTTGCGTGATAAGCACGGAACTCCTCTTCGTCCTGCATTTTAGTCATAAAGATGAAGTAGAGGTTTGCGCCCTGCGGATAGCAATGCGACATATGAGTTGTAACGATTGTGTTCGGAAGCTTATGGCAAACCTCACGAACCTCACGGTGAACACGAGCCATATTTGACCAGTTGACCGTGCACTCAAGCGTATCAATCATAAAGCCGAAATCCATGAGTGTATCGCGAAGATACGGGTCGTTGAAGCGGCCCTTTTCCCAGCCCTTGCATACGTAGCCGGTCATCGGGATACCGCCGTGCTTAACGGCAATTTTCATTATGTTATGCGCAACGTTTCTTGAGAAGCCCTTTTCGCCGTCTGTAAATCCGAGGAAGAGACAGCGCTCAAAGTCCTTGTAGCCCAATTTATCGAGAAGAGGCTCAAGCGGCGTTTCGTCAACGTTATAAAGATGGAGCATTAATGAAGTCTCCTCCGGGTCTGAAAGACGGAAAACAGAGGAGAAGCCGCACTCACACTGCATCATTTCACGAGCTGCGCGCATAGCTGTCGGCCAGTCCTTGAACATATAGGAAAAGCGTTTTCTGTTTTCGGGCATCCAGCGGAAAAACTTGAGCGTGACCTCGGTAAGAACGCCGAAGGTGCCCTCGCCGCCCATCATGACCTGATTGAGATTCGGTCCCGTTGCCTCTCTCGGATAGTGACTTGTCTCGATTTTACCTATCGGTGTGGCGTATTTCTGCGAAACAACTATATCGGCTATGGTGCCGTAATAGGTGCTGTTCTGACCGGCACCGCGTGTGACGGTCCAACCGCCGACGGAGGAATATTCAAACGACTGCGGGAAGTGACCGCAGGTGTACGGACGCTTTGCGCCGAAAAGGCTCTGAGCGTTTTGAAGCGTTTCCTCAAGCTTTGGTCCGGACATACCTGCCTGAACGGTAATGGTCTGGTCGGTCTCATTGAATTTAATGACCTTGTTGAAGTTGCGGCGCATATCAAGAGAAACGCCGCCGTTAATGGGCTCAACGCCTCTTGTAACCGACGAGCCGCCGCCGTAAACATAGAGCGGTATTTTATTCTTTGTGACGTAGGCTACGATTTTCTCAATCTGCTCGCTTGTCTCCGGAAAAACAACAAGGTCGGGAAGAGAGTCGAAACGACGGTGACGCATTCTGAGAAGATCGTACATTGTCTGTCCGTAGGAAACGGCGAGACGGTCGTAGTCGCTCTGTGAGACGTTCTTTTCGCCGACTATTGCGGCAATGGCCTTTACGTGCTTTTTGTCAATCTTCGGAGCGTGCTCTTCGCCGAGATTTACGGGGTCAAGACCCAAATCGTCATTATACTGCATAAACTCCTCGTCCTTGAGATTGCAGCGTTTTTTAACATATTTGTAAAGGCTCTCCTTCGGATATTTGAAGAAGTCGGGGTCGCCCCAGCGGAAAATTGAACGATAGCTGTTCTCAGGTGCTCTCTGAAGCATCCATTTAGGCTCAAAGCCCTTATACGGTTTTGTACTCATTATCAGTGTCCTCCTGTTTGAAAATGATGTAGGTATTTTTCTATTGGCTTTAATCTTGAGGCAAGGTGAGAATACGCCTTGCCGTAAATTTTCATATAGGTTCGGTGGTTTTCCTCGTTCGGAATAAATACGTCTTTTTTATGTACCATATGCTCTATGGCGTCCTCATAGCTACCGTAAACGCCCTGTGAAATAAACGCGACCATGGCACAGCCGACTGCGCTCGCCTCGTGAGTCTGAATACGGTGTACGGGCAAGCCGAACACATCTGCGGCAATTTGACATACGACCGGGCTGCTGGAGCCGCCTCCGCCGGCAAAAAGCTCATCTACCGTGACGCTTGAGCGTTTTTGCATTTTAACGAGCCCGTGGTACAGCTCTAAGCAGATGCCCTCTATTATGGCACGATACAAATGATAACGCGTATGGAAATCCGAAAAGCCTATAATTGCGCCGCTCGCGTTCGGGTTCGTGATGCCCGGAGTCCAAAACGGCTGTAAAATAAGTCCGCCGGAGCCGGCCTCAATATCCTTGATTTTATCGTCAAGATAACGCTCTATGCAAACGCCCTCCTCGGCGGCGTCAACCTTATCCTTTGCAGCAAACTGCTCTATAAACCACGAAATCATCCAAAATCCGCGATAGACCTCGAATTCGGGATTGAACATATCGTTCGGGACAGCCGGATAAGCCGGCATATAAGGCTGCGGTTCAAAATATTTTTTAACCGCCATCTGTAAGGTTGAGGTCGTGCCGAAGGAAATTGCCGCCCGATTTGATTTTACAACGGACATACCGATGGTTTCACAGCCCTTGTCGGAGCCGGTTGCTATAAGCGGAAGTCCAATTGGGATGCCCGTTTTTTCGGACGCATCTTTTGTGATTTTACCTATAACCTCGCCCGACGGAACAAGCTCACAGAGCTTTTCGGACGGAACATTGCACACGCAGCGCGTGAGAGCACCGGGTTTCATCCAACGGCGGTTTTTGTAATCAAACGGTACGTGACCTATCATATTTGCCACGGAATCCTTAAGCTCGCCCGTCAAAAGATAGTTGAGATATGACGGCAGCATAACGTATTTGTCTGTTTTGGCCCATATTTCGGGCTCGTTTTGCATAATCCAGTTGCCGGTAGAGGCTCGGTAAATCATATCTACCGATTCTCCCATTCCCACAAGCGAAAACAATGCGCGTTTAGCTGCCGGAATCTGTCCGTCCTCGTCGGCCTCACGCTCGTCGAGCCATAATATTATGTCGCGAAGCGGACGTTTGTCTTTGTCGAGGCAAAGCACCGTGTCACGTATGCAGGTAAGGCATACGGCTGTTATGCGGTCAAGCTTATCGGCATTTCTCTCGATAACCTTTTTTGACATTTCGGCTATAATGTTAAAATAAAAATCCGGGGTCTGTTCTGCCCATCCGGGCTGTTTTGATAAATAAGGAACCTTGTATTTTTGCTGCTCCTTATCCTCAAAGTCTCCGCTCTCATTGACAAGCAAGCATCTTGCACTCTGCGTGCCGACGTCAAAGGTCAGCACAAGTGACTGTTCCATTAAAGATTTTCCCCTCTTTCTTTTTTAAGGTTGCTTCTTCTCGTCCTTCAGGATATTGCTTGTTGCAATCAAATCCACGCCGAGATTGAGAATATTCGGTACAACGACTTCCTCTCGTCCGAGTCGTTTTGAAACGGTGATACGGTTTACCTCGTGCATCAGGTCGAAAATTCTGTTTTTGGGAATCGGCCCCGATACGCGAACGGGCAGAACCGGTACCGAAGGGAAGGCGGTGCGCACCGTTGTGCAAACGGTACGACGCGGGTCGGTCATTTCGCTTACGGCGAATTCTTTGCCCCTTTTGCAGGTGTTGCCGGTCACAACAAGCTCGTCGCCGTCTGATGTAATCGTCATTCTGCACGAACGGGGACAAACGATGCAAACCAATTCTTTTGTCATTTTACACCGTCTCCTTTACCGAGTCTTTCCAGCCGAAGCTCCACTCGGCTGTTTTCGTTTAATTCGCATGCGCTGAAATCAATCGTGAGATTTTCCATTTCGGGCGGACGCATAAATGCGTAACGCTTTTTAAGTATTTCCTTACCGTCAGCGTAAATATGAAGCACACAGTTGTTTTCCTCCTCGCGGACGCGGAAATACAGGTCTGTTTTACTGTTATCCTCGTTGAGATTGAGCCTTTGCGGCACTGCGTACAATAAGCCGTCACCCGGGGTTATCTCAATAAGCCGTCTTTCTCTGCCCGAATAAGCAGCGGCTGATTTTCCCGCCTGCTCGGCGTTTTGCGAAACAAAGTCAACCAAATCGTTGACGTGCAAAGCGTTTCCGCAGCTGAATACGCCGTCGGTGCTCGTCATACACTGGCCGTCGCATACGGGACCCTTTGTGCGTGGGTCAAGCTTTACTCCGACGGACTCGGCAAGCTCGTTTTCCGGAATCAATCCGACCGAGAGAATCAGCGTGTCACATTCGACGCGGCTCTGTGTGCCGGGTATCGGAGCCATATTTTCGTCAACCTTTGAAATCTCAACTGCTTCGAGCCTGTCAACTCCGAACACGCGAGTGACGGTGTGCGACAGGTGCAGCGGAATGTCATAATCGTGCAGGCATTGATGCAGGTTTCTCGTGAGTCCCGACGGCGTTGGCTTTGCCTCATAAACGCCGAGAACCTTTGCACCCTCAAGCGTAAGCCGGCGCGCCATGATAAGTCCTATATCTCCCGAGCCGAGAATTACGCATTTTTTGGCGGGCATAAGCCCGAGCAGATTTGTAAAATGCTGTGCGGTTCCGGCCGTGAAAACGCCCGCAGGACGCGTGCCGTGGATAAATACCTGCTTGGCGGTACGCTCGCGGCAGCCCGTAGCCAGCACAAGCGCTTTTGCCGTAAATACCGAAACGCCGCTTCTGCCGACGGTATGCACCGAAAAGCCTCCGTCGCCGTTTTTGTCTATTTTCGTGACAAACGTCAGGGTGCTGTATTCGATATTGCGTTTGTACAGCTCATCCTCAAACCGCTCGGCGTATTCCGGACCGGAGAGCTGCTCGCCGAAGTGATGAAGACCGAAACCGTCGTGAATGCACTGCTTGAGTATTCCTCCGAGCCTTGCCTCTCTTTCAAGAAGGAGAACCTTGGCACCGTTATCGTGAGCGCTTATCGCCGCCGCAAGTCCGGCAGGGCCGCCGCCGACAACGAGTACGTCATAGTTACCTGTCGTCATCACTCTTCGCCTCCTTCGTTTACCTTTGTTTCGCCGTATGTTATCACCGCTTCCGCCGAGGATTTTTTAACCTCATACAGCGGAACGCCGAGGAATTCGGCAATTATTTTGGTGACAAGCGGCGAGCAGAAGCCGCCCTGACAACGTCCCATTCCCGGTCTTATGCGCTTTTTGATACCGTCAACCGTCGGAACGCATATCGGGGATTTCAAAGCGTCGAGAATTTCGCCCTTGCTGATTTGCTCGCAGCGGCAAATAATCTCGCCGTAGTCGGGGTTTTCGGCTATCATTTTTTCTCTTGTATCGTCGTCCATTTCGCGAAGCACGGGAACGCCCTTGCGAATGGGATTATAATTGTTGTTTTTTTCAACCGTCTCGGTCTTGCCGAGCATATCGACCGCAAGCTCCGCCATATCGACGGCAACCGCGGGAGCGGTTGTAAGCCCGGGGGATTGAATACCGGCTACGTGAATCAAATTCCTTGTTCTTCTGCCGGGTTCAAGTATAAAATCCTCCTCAAAGGTAGGAGCGCGAACGCCCGTGAAATAAGTGATTATATCACGTTTTGACAGCTCCGGCATTGTTTGAGTCTGCTTGTCAAAGACGGTCTTAATGCTCTCGGCACGTGTTTCCGTGTTTTCCTTTTCAACCGTTTCTACGGCGTCGGGTCCGACGAGAAGATTATCGTGGACGGTGTGCAATATGCCGCCGCCCTTTGAATGGGTTTTACCGTGAACGCTTATGTCCTTTACGGAGGCTACCGAGTGCATATATGCGCCTGCTTTTTGGTCAAGAATCGAGTTGGTTCCTCGACGCGGATGAATCGAGAAAAATCTGTCATCCGCCATGGCGGCAATATCCTCGGCAAAAACGCCTGCGGCGTTGATAACGATTTTCGGATGAATAACGCCTCTGTTGGTGGTAACGCTTATGATGTTATGCTCCGACACCTCCATGGAGAGCACGGCGGTGTTAAGGCTTACCTGTGCGCCGTTTTGAACGGCGTTTTCGGCATAGGCTATGGTGAGTCCGTAAGGGCAAACACAGCCTGCGCTCGGATTATACATTGCGAATTTTGTCTCCGGTGTGAGGTTCGGCTCGCGGCGCATAAGCTCCTTGCCCGAGATTATCTCGGTGTCCTCTATGCCGTCGTGATGCTTCCGCCAAAAAGCATACAGACCGATAAGCGGCTTCAGCGCGGCGTTGCGGAAAAGCACATATTGACCTACCTGCTTAAACGGAACGTCAAGCTCGCGGCAAACGTCTGCATACATATGGTTTGCGCGGCGAATGTACTTGTGCTTGAGCGAGCCTTTGCCGAGGTCGATTCCGGGGTGCACCTCGCCGTCGTTGCGTCCCGACGCCTGAAGTGCAAGGTCCGCCTCCTTGTCTACAAGTAAAACGTCAAGCTTCCACTTGGTCAGCTCTCTTGCTATCGAAGCACCTGAAATGCCGCCGCCGATAACAAGCACGTCGGGTGTTCTGCCTTCGAGGAAATCATCCTTGAGAGACGGCAGACGCGTCGGAGCGGGCTGCTCGCCCGTGTAAACAATATCGTTGACAATATGCGTTGTGCTGAATTTTTTTGCCGCCGCTTGGCAAGCTGCGACGATTTCGCCCCAATCGGAGCTTTTTCCTCGAACAAAAATCGAGCCGTTCTCCTCCGAAGCACTGAATTTTCCGCCGAAAGTCTTTTTCAATTTTTTGTTAATTGATGATATGTTCATAACTTCAAGCCTCTTTTAATCAGCCTTGCAGTCGGTCAAGCGCCCGACTGTGCATAAAAAATATGTCGGTTAACTGACCGACTGATAAGACAAGTATAATTCCGCAAAAAGCGTTTGTCAATACTTTTAACTAAAAAAGTCACTCTTATGTATTTTTTTTGTGAATATTGTTTTGTAGACATTGCCGATTGTTCGTGTTATACTTTAAGAAATTTTGCAGGAGGGTATTATGGCAGCTCAAAGACCCGAAAATATAAACGAAATCATACTTGATACTGCTGAGGAGCTTTTAAAGGTAAATTCCTTTTCGGAGGTGACTCTCGCGAAAATAGCCGAAAAGGCGAATATTTCGAAGGGCACGCTGTACTACTATTATAAAAGCAAAAACGAAATACTTTTTGCCGTTACCGACCGCTATCTTTCGCGCCAATGGGACGAGCTGATACAATGGACGGAAAACAAGGAAAAGGATACCTCGCCGCACCGTCTTGTAAATTATGTAATCGAGAGAAATATAGCCTATGCCGGGCTCAGGCTTCACCTCTTTGACGCGGCATTGCTCGGCGACGAGGAAATCAGAGCTAAGCTGATTCATCGCTATGATGAATTCCAAAAGCTCATTTCGGCAAAAATCGCCGAGAGAACAGACGTTGTTTCGGCCGACTATTTCACTTGGCTTATTTTGATGGTTTCCGATGGTATTATTATTCAAAACAGCCTTAAAAACGAGTCCTTCGATACTCGGAAATTTCTTGAGAACAGCACCGAATACATTAAAAAAATCGAGAATATGCATAAGCCGCAATAAACGAAAGCCTCCGTCTTAATAACGGAGGCTTTTTACTGCCGTAAAAGCAGAAAAGGGAAATGAAAAAAATTATACTTTGTGTTTTTTCTTTTTGCGCAAGCCCGCCGTGACGCCTGTTACGCCGCCGCTGACAAACAGCAGGGAAATCCATAAAGCGAGGTCGCTTGCATTGCCGGTTCGGGGAGACTTCGGATTGCCCGGCAGCTTAGCCGTTACGGTGTCGGCTTTCTTAATTTCGTTTATACCGTCTTTGTCGCTGTAATACTTATCACAGCCGCCGCAGTACCAATACTCAATATTGCCCTCGGCAGTCTTAGTTGCCGCCTTTGCATCGATGTGCTTTAAGTCGGTGTGATTGTTTGAATCAGGCTTCCCGTAAGCCTTGCCGCAGACCTCGCATACCGCTTTTTCGGTGCAGGTTGCCTTGCCGCCGGAGCATTCCTTTGTTTCAACGCCCTTGCAGCCGTCCACGGTACATTCACGGCTATGCGTGCCGTCGCCGTTTGATGTCCATTCACCGAAAGTGTGCCCGTCATGGACTGTTACGGTCATCTCGGCGGTGTTGCCTGCCTTATCGGTGACAATGATTTTCTGTTCGCCGTCTGTGGGAGCGAGGGTAAAGCTGTTGTTTTCGTCAAGCTCGACCGCCGTTCCGTTTACGGTGACGGTGTCTATATGCTTCTCGTCAATGGTAACTGTCTGTGCTTCGCAATAGGTCTTGCCGTCCTCAATGCCGGTGATAACGGGGACTGTTGCGTCCAGCACGATGCCGTTTGTGTTAATGTAGGCAACGTTTCCGCTGGTATCGGTCAGTTTTGCATAAATAACATACTCGTTATCGGGATTGATACTGAACGGTGCGGAATATGCCGTGAAGGTCATTCCCGCAAGTTCCGATTCGGCAAGCGCCTTTTCGCTCAGCAAGTATTCAATTGTCACCGTCTCGCCGCTGTTGTCAGTGGCCGTAACAGTTACCGTCTGCGTATCCTTAAAGAACAAACCGAAGGTGATGGTGTTGAAGAAAGACTTCCAGCCGTTTTCGGCAATCTTGATTTCGCCTGTAGGCACCGCAATGTCACGCCACTTCGCCGTGATTGTCAGATTCTCCGCAGGCATGGTTGTCGGGAATGTTTTATCCCAACCGTTGAACTGATAGCCCTCTCTTGTCAGGGTCGGAGCGGTAATCTGCGTGCCGTAATCCTGCGTTATGGTAATATCCGCTTTGCCGTTTTCGGGTTTGACTGTGATGGTATATTGATTGATCTCCCACTTCGCCCAGTATTCCTTATTGCCCATTTCTGTACCGCCGATTGCCGTAACAGGAGAGCCGGTCAGACTCTCGTTATCATACCAGCCCTTGAACGTGTGGCCTGTATAGGTCATATCGTCCGCCGCCGGGAGTGTTGCGCCCACGCCATAGGTGTATCCGGTGACATTGCCGCTGTTGATAGTGCCGTTGCCCGCGTTCAGCGTGACGGTATAGGTCGGGGCTGTCCACTGCACTGTCAGTGCTGTCACATCAGCAGGAACACTGGCACCGGGGGCGTAGGAATTGCCGTCGCTGCCAAGCCACACGAAGTAACTGCCTGTAACTCCGTCCGGGCGGGTCAGACCATCGGACGCGGGCGCGGTAAACTCGCTGCCGTTTTTCGCAATGATTTGAATAGTATCCGTGCTGCCGCCCAGCGTGCCGCCGCCAAGGTCAAGGGTAACGACCTTCAGTCCGTCAGAGCCCAGTGTGTCAGGGTTCAGGACTTCAAGCACGGGGCGGAAACCGCGGTACGGGTAGGAGCTCGTAGCAGAGTTGAGGCGCCAGTAGCGGGCCGAAAAGTACCCGCGATCCGCACGGAACGACGCGCCGCCAGAAAAAGTATCCTGTCCCCGTGAATACATTTCATTCCAGTTTTGGATATATCCGCTGTTCTTGTTCAGCATCGTGTCCCATTCGTTGCTTTGGGGCGTGCCGCGTTGGGAATCGCCCGAACCTGTAGAGCTACTTCCCACAGACGGCGCACGCAGCGTATAGCCCACGCCGCCGCTGGCATAATCTTTGCCGAAAATCAAATCTGCGGTATTCAGGGTATTCCAGCTTACATCATTCGTTACGACATAGTCCGCCACAAACAGGCTGTGGGGATATTTGTTCTGCTCTGCATAATCCTCGGTGGTTGCCATCTCCGATGTGAGCTTGTAGGCTTCTATTGTTCCCGCATAGGTAAAAGGCACATAGTGCAGGGTGCTGTCCGGCAGATCGCCGTTTACCTTGCCGGGAATATTCATCGCCGAAAGGTCAAAATAGTATCTGCCGCCGGGGGCGAGGGCAAACTGCTCGTCAGGCTGATTTTCCACCGTCAGCGCAATGTCTGTGAACTTACTTGCATAATCGGTATTATAATCGCCGTTACACTGTTCGCTGAAGACCTTCAGGGTATACCTGCCCGGTGCAAGGTCGGACGGGATTTTGATTTCAACCGTTCCGCTTTCGGCAGTAGGCTGTGCTACTCTGCCATAATACCGTGCGCCGCTGCTATCCGCAATGATGGCGGAGATATATTCATTTGTCCCTGCGGTCGCCCCGGTGTAATGCAGCGTAACGGTATCGTCGGGGGCGGCATCGGCAGTTTTTTCCGTTACGGCAAAATTGCGGCTACTATCTAAAAGGGTCAGCTTCCACTCGTTGCCGCTGTATTCGGGAATCGGGGTCAGCCCTCCGTCGGGCTTTCCGCTCACGGCGGCAGATGCAAAAAGGACAGAGTTCAGATTTAAGTTAAAAGCGGGACGAACAGTCCGATGATTATTTTCCTTGGGGATAGAGACCCCAGAGTATTGGACGGAACCATCACTACTCACGATGGCGACATAAAAAGTCTTGGAGCCAGGAGAGCGCAGGTACCAACTGCTTGTCACCCAATTCGGATGCGCAGGATCCAAGGCACGCAAATCGTTGTTTACAGCAATAGCCTCTTTTGCGGAAAGTGGCCAGAATACAGCGTTATCCACCTGCCCTCCCGCTACACAGTCGGTATTCTCTCCGTTGTAGCTTCCGCTTGTAAGCGTCCGTTTCTTTACGGCAGCATTTTCTTCTGTCGTCAGCTTTTTTGCAAGCGCATCTATCGCAGTTTTCAAATTACTCGGTGCGTATTCGTTGTTTAATATGATATCGACAAATGGTATAACTCCCATAGCGCCTGCCGCAAGCAGGGTCATATCCCCTTGTGCGCTTGTAACACCGTTTCCGTCATAGCCGATCACACGCCATGCGGCAGGCTTATTTTCTTGGCTTTGCCCGAAATACACGGTCGGTGCGCTCGCTGTGTTTACAGTTTTATTCAGTGCGTCTGTGCCGTTCTGTATCGTCTTTTGCAGACGCAAGCGCAGCGTGCTTTCCTTATGAATATTGTAATCTGCCATCGTGCGTCCGTTTTCAAGCTCTTTTTCGCCGAAAAATAGTCTTTGCGCATCGGGAGAAAAGCCTGTTTTATCACGAATTTTCTCCTTGATATTGTCAATGCTGTCGCCCGACACAACCTCGAGCGTTAAATTTGCCTGACCGACAATTTTTAAGTCAATGTAAATCTCAATTGCACTTGCCATCATTGGCATAAAGCTCATCATCATACAAAAGACGAGCAGGATACTGAGTATTCGTTTTTTCATATTCTGTTACCTCCGTTTTGCAGCCTCAAACAAGACCCTTTTTCTTTTTCAGTACAATGTACAGAATCAATCCGAGGTTGCCAAGCAGCGCAACTCCTGCAACAGAACCGATAACAATCAAAGCAGGAGAGGATGCGGATATGTTTCCGGAGCTTGCGGGGACAGCTGTATCCGCCGCCGCTTTCACACCGGTGTCCTTCTCACCGATCCACCAGTTGCCGTTTTCGCCGATGAAGGGGGTCAGACCGTCCTTACCGTCCGCACCGACAATCTTGCCGAGATTGACCGTCTTTCCGTTCGTATAGGTGAGAACAAGCTCGCCGTTTGCATTGATCTCCGCCTTGGCGATTCCGATTCCGTCCTTACCGTCTTTCTCGTTTTTACCGTCAGCGCCGCTTGCGCCGTTAATACCGTTTGTTCCGTTCTTGACGTTCTGTCCCGGTGTGCCGGCATCTCCGGGGTCACCTTTATCGCCTTTATCGCCCTTTTCGCCTTGTTGCCCGTCTTTACCGGTATCGCCCTTCTCTCCGGTGGCTTTCACACCGAGGGATACCCATGTCTGTCCGCCGTCATAGGAAACATACCATAGATTGTCATCACCGATTTTAAGCTGCGGCGTTACACCGTCTTTTCCGTCCTGCCCGTGTGCACCGGTTTCTCCGGGATCACCTTTATCTCCCGTATCACCCTTGTCGCCTTTGTCGCCCTTTTCGCCTTTCAGATCCGATAAGGCAATCAAATTGTTCCAGACGGAATCATCGCTGTACTTCCACTGCACAAATCCGTTATATACCCTCAGTTCAACCTGCTTTCCGTCTGCGCCGTCATTTCCCGTCAGCTCGGCAAGCGAGACAAGATCGCGGTAAGCGTCGTCACTTTCACCCACATATCGCCACTGGAGGCTGCTGCCGTTGTTGCGGAATTCGACCTCTCTGCCGCCGGTACCCGCATATGTAGAGAAGGTTTTGGTGTTGGACAGTGCCGATACCGTTCCGTTGCTGCCCACGGTTGAGACTGCAAAGGTATAGGTAGTATCCGCTTGAAGAGAGTTATATGTATATGAAAGATTTTCTGAAGATAGCGGTGTTTCGGTCACACGCTCAAACTCCCCGTCATCCATGCGCATCCAGATATGATAGCCGCTGAAAGGACGTCTGAGGTCAGTCTTCGGTGCCTCCCATGTGATTTTTGCATTTTGATTATCCGTTACGGATACGCCTGTAAGTGTCGGTATTGGCGGTGCGGCGCGAAGACTGGTCAATACATAGCCGAATACAGGAATTTTCTGATCTCCTGCCGTCCAGGTACGCATACCGAAATCCCATGTAAAGCCGTATTGGCTTGAAACATCATAATCAATTCCATAAGAGGATCGCAGCGAACGGCGGTCAATATTGTTGACCGTACCGCTGGCACCGCTGCTTTCAGTCGTGGTATAGACCGTTCCTGTTGCTTTACTGTAGCTCAAATCAATCACAACACCCATATTGAATGCGTCTACGCCCCATGTGTTTTTCATTGAAGCGGAAAAACCATGCGCCATTTCAATGCCCTCGGCGTGTTCGGATGTGGTCGTCCAGTCGTTCGTGATACTGCTTGCGCCGAAGCCAAGCTCGTATTTCTGCTTACTCAGCGACTCGAATTGCGTAACCGAATCGTCGGAAGAAGCGGGATTCGACCAATAGGCGAACGGGTCACCCTCGGCGTTCTCAGGCAGGACATGGCTGTTCAGTATCGGCAGAGCCTTTGCTTTCCCTGCCGCAATGTCCGCCTTATAGGTTTCGTTATACAGCACTGCAAACTCATCATAATATTCACGGTCAAGCATTGTGTAAACCGGCTGACCCGGGATCATCAATGCGATAGTATTTTTCTCACTTAAGTCAAATTTGCCCTTTTGCGGGTCATAAAGTGAGTAATAATAGGTCGTTGCCGGCACACGGTACAGCACCACGGAATCATTGCCGCCGGCATTGAAGGATACGCTGTATTCCTTTGCAAGAGTATCTTCGGTGCTCTTTGTAAAGTCCATGGTATATCCGAGGGTCGCCTCGTATCTCCACACCTTCAGATCTCCCTGCACGACGATGGACGCGCCGAAGGAGGTGTTGTGCGACGAGGATTTCGTGTCCGAATAGCCTGAGGAGAAGGTATATGTGGTCGAGCCGTCGGAAAAATCGAGGTCATAGTCGCCGAGCTCCGAGAAATACGGAGCCGCCTGAAGCACAGCCTGCACCTGTGCGTCGGAATATCCGTAGCCTTTGCCCTCATAGCGGGCAAACAGACCGTCCTTGTTCACATCGCCTGCAAGCAGTATGCAGTTATATGGCATATCCCATGCAAGGTCGGCATCGTGGCACAGCTTGGAAAACTCATCCTTCTCAGCTGTTACCGTATACTTACCGGCGACCGACAGCGTGCCGCTGCCGAAATCCTCGCCGTAGAAAACATCGGTGAACAGGTCGAATTTACGCGCCGAACCGCTTCCCTTTTGCCTTTCGGCGGCAAGCGCGATCACCTGCTCGCGGCCTTCCGTGTTGTGGTCAAAATTGCCGGCAATGACATCCTGATACCACCACCATTTGGCACTTGAGTTGTCAATTCGTGCGGTGTCACGCAAAAGATTGAGTGCACCGTTTTGCTGAACTTCATACAGAGCACCTGCAATCCATACCTGCTCCGGCGTTCCTCTGCCGTTAATTGCAACGCTTGTTATTGCAGGTTTCGGTTTAACGCCCTGATTCTTTGTTCCGTTTGCGGTATAACTGCTCATGGAGGTTTTCTGCACATTCGTTATTGACTTGTTCTGACCGTAATAAACGGCAAAGCCCATGTTTTCGTCGTCGGTTTTCTTGTCCCAGATAAAGCCCTTCTGCTTTTCTTCCCTGACCTCACGGAAATATCCGGCAACTATGATTTCCTGCCAGCCGTCGCCGTTGATGTCTCCCGCGGCGAGGTTTCCGTAGCGAATATGATCGTAGTAACGTTTGCCGTCCGCTTTTTCATCCTCGCGGTTCAGGGTCATAAGGGACTTCTGATCCACTCTTTTTAGGTTCCCGTTTTCGGCTTTGTATACCGAGAGCTTTGAAACAGCCTTACGGAAGGATTCACCGGAAATCTCCTTGTCCCTGCCGTCGATTTTATCCGGCTCGGCAACACCTGCATACACGATAAGTTCATCGCAGCCGTCACGGTCTATATCGGCGGAAGCAAGGGATTTCGTGATCTGGTCGCGCTCGTACAGAGTCGTGTTCCAGCCGTCGAAATAGGCATTGCCGCTGCCCTTGGACTTAACAAACGATTTTCTTGAAAGTCCCTGCTCACCGGCAATTCCCGTTCCGGCGATTCCCCATAAATCATCATTGCCGGCGTAGGTTATAACGGCGGTCATCTTTCCGTCTCCGTCATAGTCGCCCGCCGTAACATTGAAATAATGGCGGAATTCCTGATATTCAAGCTCGCCGTAATCGGTATTGCATGCCCATTTCGGAGCGTCGGCTATTTTTTGGAGATCGGAACGCTTGTTGTTTACAAGATTTTGCACCCAATAGCAGATCTTCGCCGTGTTCTTGGAATTATCCATATCGCAAAGACCGACAAAGATAGCATGATCGTTTCTGCCCGTGCCGAGCGGATCGTAAGCTGTTCCGACAGCAAAGGCAACATTATCGACCGAGGAAATGCTGTATGTACCGCTCGGTGACTCGATAATATTCTTTCCGAGTGTCAGCTTGTCATACACCTTGGTATGATCCTGCGCCGCCTGTCTCTCCGCATTGCGGTAGCTGTAAATTATCGGCTCATACCATGGGGTGATAGCAAAGGGCTGACCTTTCTTGGTGCCGTACGGGTTGCTTTCGTCCTCTGCCCAACCGACAGGGGGAGTTGTGTCGGGTGTGAGCAATGCGCCGTACGCACTTGAGCCGGACGCTGATACTCCCGTGTCGGCATAGCTAATCACCGGTGAAATAGCACACATCACCATACATAGGGTGAGCAGGATACTGAGTATTCGTTTTTTCATATTCTGTTACCTCCGTTATGTAAACTTAATCAAGAGCGGTTATTGTGATTGTGCCTTTGAAGCTTTCGAGACGGGTATTGTATGCCGACTGTTCAAACATGAAGTACAGCGTTATATCCTCGTCCGAGGCGTCGTAAATTCTGGTGAAATTAAAGGAATGTTGGTCGTTTGTCTGCGCTATTTTTTTGCCGTCACGTTTTATGCGTGTAACCTCACGGCAAAGGTCGTCGTCATAGCCGTCTGTCATCTGGATGGAGTAATTACCGCTGTTGTTGGACTCGTTTGATACCACCTGGAGAGAGCCGCTTATGGTAACGCTGTAAACATGACCTTTTTTGAGCGTAATCTTATCAAGATAAGTGGATATCAGGTTTCCGCTGTTTACCTTTTCATAGACGCTTAAAGCTGCGTTGCCGTTATTGAGAAATACTCTCGGAATTCTTGTTTCTGCATAAAAATATCCGGAGCAGGCGCCGTTCTGACCGGCGTCGCCCTTGTCGCCTTTGTCACCCTTATCGCCCTTGTCGCCTTTTTCACCGGTGTCACCTTTTTCGCCTTTATCTCCTTTTTCGCCGTTAACACCGTCTGTGCCGTCAACACCTGCGGCTTTCACGCCCGTGTCGATTTCTCCGATCCACCAGTTGCCGTTTTCGCCGATAAAAGGTGTTTTACCGTCTTTGCCGTCAGAGCCGTTTTGTCCGTCCGCACCGTCCCTGCCGTCTTGCCCGTTTATACCGTCTTTGCCGTCTCTGCCGTCTCTGCCGTCTCTGCCATCCGCACCTTTTAATGCGGTAAGGTCGTAGAGGTTCAGCCATATTTCATCGTCGACATAACGCCATTGCAGGATATTTTCGCTTACGCGAAATTCCGGAGTTTTTCCGTTTGCACCGTCCGTTCCGTTCTGTCCGGCGGGGCCCTCTATATCGGCTATCGCAACAAGATTTTGCCACTCTTCGCCCTCGTAACGCCACTGTATGTAGGATTCGGCTCGCCGCACCTCTATGTTTTTGGCGTTAATGCCGTCCTTGCCGTCGGCTCCGTCTTTACCGTCTATGCCGTCCTTTCCGTTTATACCGTCTTTACCGTCCTTGCCGTTAATGCCGTCTTTGCCGTCAAGACCGTTTTTTCCGTCGGTACCGTTTATACCGTCCTTGCCGTCGGCACCGTCTTTACCGTCTTTGCCGTCGGCACCGTTTTTACCGTCCTTGCCGTCGGCACCGTTTTTACCGTCAACGCCGTCTTTGCCGTCAATACCGTTCTTTCCGTTAATGCCGTTCTTTCCGTTAATGCCGTTCTTTCCGTCGGTGCCGTTAACGCCGTCTTTTCCGTTTTTACCGTCTTTCCCGTCAACTCCGTTAATTCCGTCCTTGCCGTTTTCTCCGGAGGCACCTCGCAGCTCGGTAAGCGCCACAAGGTCGCGCCATTCTTCTTCGGCGGGGTATCTCCATTGGATCGCCGTGCCGCTGTTGCGCACCTCCGGCAACACGGCACCGGTTTTTTCACTTTGCCGCATCCGGCGACAAAAACAATGAAAAGCACCAAAATCATACCTGTGAGCAGTTTTTTCCCTGTTCTCATCTTCTTTCCTCCGTTTCGCCGTCCGTAGACAGCTTAAAATCATATTTCATTTCAAGCATGGCAAACAGCTTATGCATAACCGTAACGGCAAGCTCCCGAATATCAATCGAGCCGATAAAAGCAAGCACCCTTTCCTGCTCCTCCTCCGGTACAAGATACACACGCATTGCCGCCGTTAAAAACCTGCTGAGCTTGCGCTCCAACGGGAAATGAATATCACATTTGCGAGCCATGTAGTTACGCATAAGTCCTGCCGTGCCTATTTCCATTTCGTAAAAGTCACTTTCGCTGTAATCGGGGAAATTTGCTCCGAAAATCTGCTTTAATTCCGCCGTGGTGTGCAGATAGATGAATTCCGCCGTGTCGGGCTGAGAATATGCTTCAATATAGATTTCTCGCAGGTTCTCGTTAAGCTCCGTCAGCGTGAGCTGAAGAGATGTTTCCACCGCATAGGCGTATACGGGCGGCAGCTTTTTGTCCGCAATGCTCCTCGCCACGTCAAATTGACCGCCGAACATCGATTCGGTCAAATCCAGCAAGATTTTGTCCTTGGTCGGAAACAGATTTAAATAGCTGCCCCTTGCGACGCCTGCTTCCTCGACTATTCGACTGACAGAGGTGCTTTTGTAGCCTTCCTCCAAAAACAACCGAACGCACGCCGTTAGGATTTTTCTTTTTGTTTCACTGCTGTTTCTACGCAAATATATCACCTGTTTATAATATTATTAGTATGTATACCAATAATATCATATAGCATACAAAAAAGCAAGATAATGTTGATTATTAGCCCGTTATGAGTAGGTTTTGCTTAAAATAAACGGTTTTTCATATAATAATGCACTTAACCCCTCGAATAATGCAGACGCATATTCGAGGGGTTTTGGCCGTTTCTGTATTAAAATATATTGTTTTGAGGTGCTTCACGAGGGCTCAGCTGCTTGATTATATAAAATAAGATGCGGGAGATTCGCCGTTATTCGCATTCGCATATACTTTTTCTTGTGTGCAAAATCGAAGAGGGCGTTACCGAAAATTCGTCAAGCCCCCATTTGCAAAGCAAGGGAATAAGACGTGTATCGGCTGCCGCTTCTCCGCACATTCCGACGGGAATGCCTGCCTTTTTGGCGTTTTTGATCGTCGTTTCGATAAGGCGCAGAACCGCAGGCTGAATCGGGTCATACAGCTTTGAAACAGCGGCGTTTCCTCTGTCAACAGCCATGGTGTAGCCCGTCAGGTCGTTTGTGCCGATGGAAAAGAAATCAACCTCTTTTGCAAGCAAATCGGAAATTATTGCCGCCGACGGAGTTTCTATCATAACGCCCACGGGAATGTCGGCGAATTTAAGACCCTCATTTTTAAGCTCATCTTTGCATTCTTCGATAAGGGTTTTTGCTCTGCGAACCTCGTCAAGTGTCGTTACAAGCGGAAGCATAACCTTTATGTTTCCGAAAACCGCTGCGCGGAGAATTGCACGAAGCTGAATTTTGAAAATTTTAGGGTTGTCAAGGCAGTATCTTATCGCGCGGTGTCCGAGAAACGGGTTGTCCTCTTTTTCGATTTTAAGGTAATCTATCGCTTTATCTCCGCCTATATCGAGTGTGCGAATGATAACCTCCTTGCCGTCCGTTATCTTTGCGACGGTTGAATATGCTTCGTACTGCTCCTGCTCCGTGGGAAGAGAGGCTCTGTCCATAAACAGAAATTCCGTTCTGAAGAGCCCTATGCCCTCGCCGCCGTTTTGCAATACATTCTGTGCGTCCTCAGCCTTGCCGATGTTGCCGTACACATGCTTTTTTACGCCGGATTTTGTAACGGTTTCTTTTGAGAAGTATTCGTTGAGGCTTTCTTTTTCCTTCAGATATGCCGCCTGCTTGGTTCTGTATTCTTCAAGCTCTTCCTCTGTGGGGTCGGTAAATACTTTTCCCTTGAAGCCGTCTGCAATAATCATATCGCCGTCCGAGATTTTTTCAACCGCATTGACGACCGACAAAACGGCGGGTATGCCCATGGCACGGGCGAGTATTGCGCTGTGACTCGTAACGCCGCCGACCTCGGTGATAATTGCGGAAACATTTTCCCTGTTTATTTGTGACGTCATGGACGGGGTGAAATCCTTGGCGATGAGAACAGAGCCCTTCGGTACGGATGAAATATCCACACTTTTTACACCCAGAAGAATGCGCAAAAGGCTGTCTCTTATATCCTTTACATCCGAGGCGCGTTGGCGCGTAAGCTCGTCGTCAACGCCGGAGAACATATTGATAAACATTGTGCATATGCTGTCAACCGCCGCTTCGGCAACAGAGCCGTTGTCGATTGCTTCTTCCATCTGTGCGAGCATAAACGGGTCCTCAAGCATAACAAGATGTCCCTCGAGTATCTCCGCCTCTTTCTTTCCGGCATTCTTTTTAAGCTCCGCCACAAGTGATTTTGTTTCGTCGGAAAAGTCGGCGACTGCCGAGTGCAGACGCTTTTTTTGATGATCCGAATCGGTAAATTTTACGGATGAATAGTCAAGGTTTGTGTCCCTTATAACAACGGCCTTGCCGATTCCGAAGCCTTGAGATGCGCCGATTCCTTTAAGCATTAAACTCACCCTTTCTTTAAGCCGCGGCAATATTATTCTTCGCCGAAGCCCGATGTGATAAGCTCTTCGGCTTTTTTGAGCATTTCGTTTTCGTCTGCGCCGCTGCACTCTACGGTGATTTCGCTTCCGCATTTGATGCAGCCTGCCATTATATTCATAATGCTCTTGCCGTTGATCCTTTTACCTCCGAAAACAATGTCAACGTCCGAAGAGAATTTAGACATTTCCGTTACAAAGGTGTTTGCCGGACGCATATGAAGTCCCATTTTATTAGTGATTGTAAAAGTTTTCTGTACCATAATAATTCTCCTTATGTTTGATACCTGCCGAGAGGATGATGCCCCTCGGCACGGTTTCTGATTGTTTGTTATACGGATTCTTTACGATCCTTTTTAAGAAGACCGAGCATCAGTGCTCCGACAGCCGAGCCTGCAATAAGGGCTACGATATAGAGAAACGGATGGTCGCATACTATAAATGTGAAGATTCCGCCGTGAGGTGCGGGGCATGTGACGTTGAACAGTGATGTAAGAGCACCTGCGACAGCAGAGCCTACTAAGCATGAGGGGATAACTCTGACCGGGTCGGAAGCGGCGTAGGGGATAGCACCCTCCGTAATGAAGCACAGACCCATAAGATAGTTTACGGGGCCTGATTTGATTTCTTCCGATGTCCACTTCTTCTTGTTGAAGGTTGTCGAAAGTGCGATTGCAATCGGGGGAACCATACCGCCTATCATAACAGCCGCCATAATCCATGTGTTGCCGTCGGCTATTGCAGCCGTGCCGAAAACATAAGCCGCCTTGTTGAACGGGCCGCCCATATCCGTTGCCATCATTGCCGCAAGTACTATGGAAAGGAGTATTTTGCTTGTATCGCCGAGCGACGAGAGGAACGAGGAAAGAGCGGAGTTGACAACGCCTATAACAGGGTTTACAAGACACATAAGAAGGCCCATGATAAGCGTGCCGAAAAGAGGATAGATAAATACGGGCTTTATTCCGTCCATTGATTTCGGAAGCCAAGAAAATGCCTTTTTGAGGAGATTTACAATAATACCGGCAAGGAAGCCTGCGAGCAGAGCACCGAGAAAGCCCGACACCGCTTTGTCGTCTCCGGCAAGGCTTTGGTTTTCAATCAGCGAGCTGAAGGTGTAACCGTTTGCCGCAAATACGCCGCCTATCATACCGGGCAAAAGACCCGGTCTGTCGGCAACGGACGATGCGATATAAGCCGAAAGAATGGGGAGCATAAGCGCAAATGCCGCTTTGCCTATCCAGAATACAATTGCCGCAACGGGACTTGTAAAGCCGAAGGTTCCGCCGACATCGGCATTGCCTGCAAGCGTATCGAATAGAAAGCCGAGAGCTATGAGAACTCCGCCGCCGACAACGAACGGGAGCATATGCGAAACACCGTTCATGAGATGCTTATAAAGTTTGTGCCAACCGCTTTCCTTTTCGTCGTCATCAATAGGCTGCTTTTCACTTTCGTCGGCGTGATATATCGCGGCTTTTCCGTCAACGATTCTTTTGATAAGCTCCTCGGGCTTGTTTATTCCGTTTGAAACCGAGGTCTTTACAACCGGCTTGCCGTCGAAACGTGCCATTTCGACGTTTTTATCTGCGGCAATGATTATTCCGTCGCATTCTTCGATTTCCTTTTTTGTGAGCACGTTTTTAGCACCGCCGGAGCCGTTGGTTTCGGCTTTGAGCGGATAGCCTAATTTTTCGCCCGCTTTTTCAAGTGCCTCTTCCGCCATATAGGTATGCGCTATGCCCGTCGGACAGGCTGTAACTGCGAGTATTCTGTAACCCTTCGGCTTTACTTCGGGTTTTACCGCTTCCTCGGGGTATTTCTCTGATTCCTTTTTGTCGATTATTTCCAAAAATTCGTCCGTCGTTTTTGCGCCCCGTAGAGCCGCGCAAAATTCCGGTTCCATAAGCATTACCATAAGACGGGAGAGTATTTCGAGATGTAAATCTCCGTCAACAGGAGCGGCAATCATAAACAAAATGTCCGAGGGCTTGGAGTCGGGAGCACCGTAATCAACGCCGTTCGGAACCGTTATCGCCGAAAGACCGGGAGTCTTTACGCTGTCCGATTTTGCGTGCGGAACGGCAATTCCTTCTCCGATTGCGGTCGAGCCCTGAGCCTCTCTTGCAAGGATAGCCTCCTTGTACGCCGCCTTGTCGGCAAGATTTCCTGCTTTTTCGTGCAGGGAAATCAGCTTGTCGATTGCCTCTTCCTTGTCGGTGAGAGAAACATTAAGAGCAATCGCATCCTTTTTTAATAAGTCGATGATTTTCATAAGTATTCCTCCTTATTTATACTCCGCGTTAAAGACGCGTTCAATTTCTTCACGGGTTGCAAGCTTTTCGGAAAAGGCCGTTGCGTTTCCGCACGCCGAGCCGAGTCTTAAAGCGTATGAATAGTCGGCGGTCTTGATATATCCTGCCGTAAAGCCTGCTACCATACTGTCTCCGCAACCGACGGAGTTTATGAGCTTGCCCTTTGCGTTGCCTATTTTGTGGACGCTTCCGTTTTCGTCCGTAAGCATTGCGCCGTCCTTTGCCATTGAAACAAGCACGTTTTTAGCTCCTGCCTCTTGAAGCATTTTAGAATATTTTACAATGTCATCGTCGCTTTTAATTTGGACCGAGAACAGGTCGCCGAGCTCGTGATGATTCGGCTTTATTAAAAACGGTTTGTATTTGAGCACGTTTTTGAGCAAATCGCCCGTTGCGTCAACCACGCAGTTTATATTTCTGTCGCAGACTCTCTCAAGTATTTGCTCGTAAATGTCATCGGGGAGGGTATTCGGGATAGAGCCTGCGAGGATAAGGTAATCTCCGCTCTTTATGCCGTCAAGCTTTCTTAAAAAGCTCTGCATATCCTCTTTTGTGATTTCGGGGCCGCAGGCGTTCAAATCAATTTCCTTGTCGGCCTTGATTTTGACGTTTATTCTCGTATCGCCGTTTTTAAGATAATTAAAGTCGCAGTTGATACTGTCGTTTTTGAGCATTTCTTCAAGCTTTTTTCCGGTAAAGCCTCCGAGAAAGCCGAGTGCCGTGTTGGGAATTCCGAGCTGTGTGAGTATGACCGACACGTTGATGCCTTTTCCGCCGTAATAGATTTCTTCGCCGTCCGTACGGTTTATGTCGTCGGTTCTGAGAGCTTTGAGCTTCATCACATAGTCGAGAGCCGGATTCAGAGTAACGGTGTAAACCATTAAGCAGTTACCTCCTTCACTACCGTTTTTGATTTAAGCTGTTCGTCATCGCATTTGTCGCAGACTATACACGCCGCAGCAACCGGTGAAAATGATACCGCCGAAACCTTTCCGAACTTTGTGTGGTCGCAAAGCACATAGGTTACAAAGCTGCGCTCCATGGCAACGGCTTTCAGCATTGCCTCCTCGGTGTCCGGGGTTGTAAAGCCCTGCTTTTCGCTGACTCCGTTTGTTCCGATGAACGCTTTTGAAAAGTTATATTTTTGAAGATTTGAAGCGGCTACTAAGCCTATGATTGCCTCGGTTGTGCTTTTTAATTCACCGCCGACAACAAAAACCTTGCAGCCCTTGGCCGTCAGCTCCTTCGCATGGGCGATTCCGTTGGTTACAAAGGTTGCTTTGGAAGAGGAAATATATTTGGTCATAAGAAAGGTGGTCGTGCCTGCGTCGATAAAAACAAAATCATCATCATTTATCTGTGATGCGGCATATTTTGCTATTTCTTCCTTTTCGTTTATATTCATCAGCGATTTTTTGTTGAAATCCTCCTCGTTGTGGAGAAATTCCTGCCCGAGAACAGTCGCTCCGCCGTGAACCTTGTTTATTTTTCCGAGCTGGGAAAGAGCCAAAAGGTCACGCCTTATCGTAGATTCGCTTGTTTCGAATTTTTCGGCAAGCTTTGAAACGGTAACCGAGCCGTTCTGACGCAGAATTTCAAGTATCTGCGCTCTTCTGTCGGTTGTAAGCATATTCACACCTCCGATATCTCTGTTGTGCCTTAATTATACAGAAACGTTCAAATACAGTCAATATCGCGCAATAAAATTCAGCGTTTATGCTTATATTGTGCCCGTTTTGTTATCTAATATGCAATATTATTGAACCGTAAATGCGCACTTTTGCACGTTTCAAATTTTTCAATCACAAAAATACGCATCGGATAACATAAAAAAATCCGCCCGAAAGGCGGACGACATCAGTCATAAATTCCATTAGCAGACGGAAAAACCGCCAATGAAAAACTGTGGCTTTTTCGTTTTTCTCGTTTTTGACAGAAATAAAAACCGAA
>ENA-UEQP01001223-UEQP01001223.1-human-gut-metagenome-genome-assembly--contig:-NODE-1223-length-24685-cov-22.284460_pt1 | contig 24685 bp, 19 predicted proteins | sample MGYA00242951_ERZ507951 | MGnify/ENA primary metagenome ERZ507951 (study PRJEB26167, sample SAMN06115539) | human gut metagenome | host: Homo sapiens | place: China:Shanxi | collected 2015-11-18...
AGCATCCAGTATTATCTGCGCTTTTGGCCTAGCAGCTGCCGCACCTCGCTCGCCGTATCGGCACTTAGAATTATGCGATATTGCCTGAAAAGAATCTGAACGGTTTTCCACAAACAGAGGGGCTTCTTGTGGAAAACAAAAACGCGCGGCGGGGAGATAGGATGTTGATGACAGGATACCATGGTTGCAGCTTAGTATGCGGGACGATGCAGGCATCGCGCCCTACAAATCTTTATAACAAAAGCGGGGCGCTGCCAATCAGCAGTGCCCCGCTTAATTTTGTGTTATGCAGTTTTATCGCCCCAGGCGCACCGGCTCCGGAGGCTCCTGGCCGGGGCGCAGGTCCATCCACCAATAGGCAAGGTCCAGCCATTGGCCGAACTTGTACCCAGTGCGGGGTTCCACGCCGATTTTTTTGAAGCCGAGCGCCTTATGGAACGCGCAGCTCTCTTTGTTCTGGCCGGTCACAAGGGCAACGGCGTTGCAGTAGCCGCGCTGGCGCACGCCGTCCAGCAGGGCTTTGTACAGCCGCCCGCCAACCCCCTGGCCCACACAGTCGTGGGCGCAGTAAACGGTTAGCTCCACATCCCACGCATAAGCTGTGCGGCTGTGCCAGGGGTGGGCGCAGGCAAAGCCGCACAGCTTGCCCGCTGCATTGACGGCAACCAGGAACGGCGCGCGCTGCTGCACATAGGCGATATTTTCGCGCTGGAATTCCTCGGTACACAGGTCATACTGGAAAGTGGCCGTGGAGTGGGTGACATACCAGTTGTACAGCTCCGCCACGGCAGCGGCGTCCTCCGGCGCGGCATCCCGCAGGGTGATGGTGTTTTCAGCGGTCCACTGGGCGGCAAGGGCTTCCTTTTCGGGTTTTGACAGCTTTTTCAGGGCGGCTTCCCGCTTCAGGGCGGCACTTTTATCGGTGCAGCGCTCGGCATAGGTCAGCTTAACGGCACCTTTGGCGTGGGTATACTTGGCACCGGCCTTGCCGCCCTTGTGGGCGCGCAGGCGGTGGGCAAGGTCATTGGTCCAGCCGGAATACAGGCTGCCATCCGCGCAGCGCACCATGTAGACCCAGGCGGAAGCCGGGTCTGGCTGGCAGTCCGCCGCGGTGCTGGGGCGGGGACCAAACTGCTCTAGAGTTTCGGCGCTCACTGTGCGCTCACCGGCCTTCCGGCGGCGCGCAGGGCACGGCGGCATGCCTCAATGGCATCCTCTTTGGTTTCCGCGGTGACAAGGAAACGGCTGGGGTGGCAGAACTTGAGAGCCAGGCCGCTCTTTTCGCGCAGGATCTCCTCCGGCTGGCCGCCCCATGCGGGCGGGAACGGCACCTTGCTGCGGCGGGTCTTGTAATCGGTCACGCACTGGGCGCTGTAGCCGCCGCGCTGGCTGGGGTAGACAACAAACAGGGCATCGGTTTTGTACAGGCCGTTTTTCCAGGGCATGTAGTCCGGCAGGACCACAATGCCGTCCTTGGAGTTCTTGTAGGCGTTCTGGACGGTCTCGTCCGCGCGGTTCACGGCGTTGGCTGCGGCAATCTCGTTTTCCAGCACCTGCTTGGCAAAGGGCACGGCGCGCCAGAAGCAGGCATCGGAATCTTCGCCGGAATCCCACACGGGGTTAAAGCTGCCGATGGCATCGGCCAGGGAGTTCTGTTCGCCGGTGTTATCGTTCAAGTCCAGGGGCTGAACAAAATTTTCATCCAGCAGGCGGGCCTGGTGGGCACCCACCAGCTGGGCACCCAACACGCGCCACAGCAGGCCAAAGGCCGCATAGGGCACGCCGTTGGGGCGGCTTTCGCGCGGTTCCTGGTGGTGGTCAAACATACCGCAGCCCACATCGTACACAATGCCGTCAAAACCATCCGGCACAACAAAACCGCGGGTTACTTTGATATCCGGCCGCACAATCATCAGCAGCGCTGTGGCAAACACATCGTCTGCATGGAACTTGCCGCCGTGAGTAAAACCTTTTGCAGGAATTTTCATAGAATAGCCTCCGTCTATGGGGTAAAATGATGATTAACTAATATTATAACATGAAAGCGTAGGTTGGTAAATGCAAAATCTGCGCGGGCGGGCCGGATTTGGAACAAGTGGCAGCATTTGGCCGAAAAACGGTGATTCACAACCGGCATAAAATATGATATACTAACCTAATATGCCCTTTTGCGGGCATACCGGACATTCGGTGTGTTGACGCGGAATGTTGACCGCAACTTAATGAACAAACAAAGCGAAGGAACTGGATACCCATGCAAAACATCAAAAAAACATTAAAAAGCAAGCGCTTTTGGCTTGGCACGGTGCTGCCGTTTGCGCTGGCTGTGGCAGCGGCCTTTGTGGCGCGCTACCAGTTAGAAATTTCTGACGGCGTAACTGCCAACTACATGGCGGGGCAGTGGCCGGTATACGCACCGCTCAATGCGCTGACGGCGTTCTGCCTGACGCTGGTGGTGTTTGCCCTGTGCGGCAGCTGGGGCATTGCAACCGGCGTTTCCGGCCTGATTTTTACCGTGCTGGCGCTGGTCAACTATTACACGCGGGACCTGCATGGTTCCGCCCTGATGCCGCAGGACATCCTGAACCTGGGCACCGCGGCAGAGGTGATGGGCAGTTATACCCTGCACATTACCCAGACAGTTATTACCATTGCGCTGCTGTACATCCCGGTGCTGGTGGCTGCCGTTGTGCAGGTCAAACTGGCTGGCAAGCATAAGCGCAGCTGGAAACAGCGCGGCGCCCATGCGCTGGCCTGCGCCTGCGGCATTTTTGCGGTGCTGTATCTGGGGTATTTCAGCCCCAACCCCATCAAGCCCGCCGCCACTTACGGCTGGGCCTGGCAGGAAACCTATTATAAGTACGGCTACCTGGCGGGTAGCCTTGAAGCCGCCAGCCTGATGGTGGACCCCATCCTGCAGCCGGACGGCTACAGCGAGGACGCCGCCACCGAGGCCGCTGCAATGGCGCAGGACTATCAGGCCAGCCCCGAAACGGCAAACGAGCAGGACTACCCCGATGTGTTCCTGATCCTGTCCGAAAGCTTTTATGACTTTGACCTAGTAACGGACCTGCAGGCTGACCAGGAGATCATGCAGGTGACCAAAAACCTGCCCAACTCCATTTACGGCCACACCATCAGCCCGCATGTGGGCGGCGGCACCAACTCCAGCGAGTACGAGATGCTTTCCTCCAACTCGCTGATGCTGATGCCCTCCATCACACCGTTCAACTGGTTGAACCTGCACAAGGCAAACAGCCTGGTCAGCAACCTGAAAGATCTGGGGTATGCCACGCTGGCAGCCCACCCCTATACCAACTCCAACTACCGCCGCGATTCTGCCTGGCTGACGCTGGGCTTTGACGAGACCCACTTCCAGGATGATTTTCCGACCAAGGAAACCTATGGCAGCCGCCCCTACCAGACCGACAGCGCCACCTACCGCGACCTGGAAGGTTTGTATGAAGCAATGCCGGAGGACCAGCCGCGGTTTGTGTTCCTGGTTTCCATCCAAAGCCACGGCGATTACGATATGAACCCCCCGGAGGAGGATATCGTGCATGCCGCAACCGATTACGGCGAGTATGATTCCATCATGGATGAATACCTGAGCAACATCTATATGACCGACCGTGCCTTTGGCGAACTGACCGAATACCTGACCGAGCAGTACGAAAAGACCGGCCGCAAGGTGATTGTTGCCATGGCAGGCGACCACGCCCCCAGCTTTGTGGATCATGTGGCCGACCATACCTTTACCGATGAGAACAATTTGCAGATTTTGGAGCGCAGCACGCCCTACCTGATCTGGGCAAACTACCCGCTGGAAAACGCAGGCCAGACCAGCGCCACCGACGAGTACAACCGCATGGATATGTGCATGCTGGCACCCACCCTGGTGGAAAATGCCGGGCTGCCGCTGACCCCGTATTACCAGTACCTGCTGGCACTCAAGCAGGTGGCCCCGGTGGTGACAGCCGCCAATGACTATATGGACGCGGACGGCGTGACCCACACCTACGGCGAGAATGCAGAGCTGGATGCCTGGGTGCATGGGTACTTCTATTTGGAGTATAACAACATCGGTGCCAAAGCAACCAGTCAGCAGAATTTGTTCCAGGTGGAAAAGTAAGAAGCTGATAAGCAGACGTCAGCCAGGATTCCTCTGATTTAAAAACAAAAATGGCAAGAAAAAATCTCCCCGCTGCAATGTGCTGATGCACAAAATGCAGCGGGGAGATTTTCGATTTCAGATACACTCCGGGCCGTTACACGGCGGCGGGCGCTTTCAGCACAAAGGTCTGTACGCCCCAGATCACCAGAACAACAATGCCGAGCGCGATGCGGTAAACGCCGAACGCGGTGAAGGTGTGGCGCTTGACGTAATCCATCAGGAAGCGGATGGCGATGATGGAAACGATAAAGGCAACCGCACAGCCAACGATCAGCACAACGGTCTGATCCAGCGTGAAGCTGTTGCCCTTGCCAAAGAACTTGACCAGCTTGAGCAAACTGGCACCGGCCATGACCGGGATGGCAAGGAAGAAGGTGAACTGGCTGGCAGCCGGGCGGGACATGCCGCACAGCATGCCGCCCAGAATGGTGGAGCCGCTGCGGGAGGTGCCGGGAATCAGGGAGAGCACCTGCCAGCAGCCAACCTTGAACGCCTGCGGGTAAGTAATGCGGGAAAGCTTGGTGGTGGTGGGCACCCGCGGGCGGCGCTCGATCAGGATAAAGGCAACGCCGTACACAATCAGCATCAGGGCAACCACCACGCTGTTATACAGGTGGGCGTCCATCCAGTCGTCCAGCAGAATGCCCAGCACGGCGGCGGGCACGCAGGCTGCAATAATTTTGAACCACAGCCGGACCACGGGCCAGCGCAGGTGGGCGGCAAAGCCGGTATCGCGGCCATTATCCTTGCAGAACGGCCACAGCTTGTGGAAATACAGCACCACAACAGCCAGGATAGCACCCAGCTGGATGACAACGCGGAACATTTCCATAAAATCTTCCGTATAGCCAAACTTCAGCACCTGCTCGGCAAGGATCATATGCCCGGTGCTGGAAATCGGCAGCCATTCGGTGATGCCTTCAATCACACCGTAAATGACGGATTTCAGAATTGAAAGAAACAGGTCCATCTTTTTTCCTCCCCTTGGCTGGATCACTCCCGGCCAGCAATACAAATATATAGTAGCACACTTTACGTGATATTGCACCCTGCCGCTGTATAATTTACACTTTTGCTCCAAAACAACAGGCAAAAGCGGTTGCCGTTTTGGCAAAATGCTCCTATAATAGAAGTGTGGCTTTTGCCGTATCAGTGGGAAAAGTTAGAATGTGTATAGAAAATAGAGGATATTACAAAATGTATAAAACTGTAGTGTTTGACCTGGATGGTACGCTGCTGAACACCCTGACTGACCTGGCGGATGCCGGCAACCGGCTGTGCCGGAAATATGGCTGGCCCACCCATGAGCGCCAGGCGTACCGCTATTTCGTGGGCAACGGTATCCCGAAACTGGTGGAGCGCCTGACCCCGGCAGACCAGCGCACCCCGGCGGTGCTGGAAGCGGCCCTGGCGGATTTTAAGCGGGATTATGGCCAGCACCTGCGGGACACCACCGCACCGTACCCCGGCATCCCCGAAATGCTGGCAAAGCTGAAAGCGAACGGCGTGCAGCTGGCGGTGTTTTCCAACAAGGCGGATGCGCTGGCAAAAGAGGTCGTCAAGGATTATTTCGGCACGCAGTATTTTACGATCGTGCGCGGCCAGATGACCGGCGTGGCCCCCAAGCCCGCCGCCGAGGGCACGAACGCCCTGCTGCAGGCCCTGCATGCCGACCCGGCCAGCACCCTGTATGTGGGGGACAGCAACGTGGATGTGGAAACCGCCCACAATGCGAACCTGCCCTGCTGCGGGGCGGTGTGGGGATTCCGCACGCGGGAGGAACTGAATGCGGCCGGGGCGGAATACCTGGCAGAAAACAGCGATGAACTGTATGACGTTATCATGAAATAACTGCAAAATGGCGGTGGGAGGAACTGTAAAATGATTGCGCAGCGCTATAAAGATATGCTTAGCGGCAAGTCCGTTATTCGCCAAATCTCCGAGTGGAGCACGGCTCGCGGGACCGAGATCGGCTATGAAAATGTGTTTGATTATTCGCTGGGCAACCCTTCGGTGCCCTGCCCGGAGCACTTTACCAAAACCTGCATCGATTTGCTGCAGACCAAGGAGCCGGTGACGCTGCATGGCTACAGCCCCACGCTGACCATCCCCGCCGTGCGCAAGGCGGTGGCCGAAAGCCTGAACCGCCGCTTTGGCATGGACTACGGTATGGAGCATATCTTTATGGCAACGGGTGCTGCCGGTGCGCTGGCCCATGCCATGCGCTGCGTGGCGGTGCCGGGGCAGGATATTATCACCTTTGCGCCGTTCTTCCCGGAATACAAGCCGTATGTGGAGGGCGCGGGCCTGAATCTGAAGGTCGTTCCGCCCCGCACGAAGGATTTCCAGATTGACTTTGACGCATTTGACGCGATGCTGGATGAGAACACCGCCGCCGTGCTGATCAACACCCCCAACAATCCCTCTGGCGCAGCCTACAGCGCCGAGACGCTGACCGGCCTGGCCGACCGCCTGCGCGCCGCCAGCGCCAAGTATGGGCACCGAATCTTTTTGATCTCGGATGAGCCGTACCGCGAAATCATGTTCGGCGGGCAGCCCATCCAGTACGCCGCCAAGTTCTATGACGATACGTTGACCTGCTATTCGTTCAGCAAGAGCCTGAGCCTGCCGGGCGAGCGCATCGGCTATGTGGCTGCGAACCCGCGCTGCGAGGACGCCGAGTATATTGTGCCCATGTGCGGCCAGATCAGCCGCGGAACCGGCCACAACTGCCCGGCATCATTGATCCAGCTGGCCGTGGCCGAATGCCTGGACGAAACCAGCGACTTGGGCGTGTACGAAACCAACATGGAGCTGATTTACGCCGAGCTGAAAAAGCTGGGCTTTACCGTGGTTAAACCCTCCGGCACCTTCTATATCTTCCCCAAAGCGCTGGAGGAGGACGCCAATGCGTTCTGCAAAAAGGCCATGAAGTATGACCTGGCGTTGGTTCCCGGCGACAGCTTTGGCTGCCCCGGCTACTTCCGCATGGCGTACTGCATTGATACCGAGAAGGTCCGCCGCAGCTTTGCCGCACTGGAAAAATTTGTGGCGGAAGAATACGGGAAATGAATTCCGTTCGGGCCGCGCCCGCCCGCAGTGGGAAGCAAAGCCCGAAACATACGATTTTGACACCATAAACGGGAGGTCTGCACAATGCCGCAACAAAAACGTCCGGCGCAGGGACCCAAGCGCCGCCCTGCACCCGCTGCCAGGAGCAGCAATATGCAGCGCCGCCGCGCTGTTTCACGCAAACAGAACCGCCGCGTGCATGCCCTGATCACATTGATTTTCTGCATTGCCGTGTTTATTTTGGTGTGCGCAGGCTGCTTTTTGCTGGTAAAAACCGATGGCACCATTACCAACAAGCCCAACCAGAGCCAGGGGGATTCCAGCTCCACCGCGCCCGACGGTGCAGACAGCACCACGGATGGCGACAGCCAGCAGGAACAGCCCACCATGACCGAGGAAGAACAGCGCATTGCCGATGCCACCGCAACGGCGTCCGCAAACTGCACCAAGGATGCCCCGCAGGTGGTGGACCCAGCGCTTTGGGATGAGCGCGGCAAAGCCTTGATGGAACAGCTGGCTGCCGATGAATTTTACCAGAGCGAGGGGCTGAAATACAGTGCCAAAGATGGCTGCCCCTATATGATCGCGGTCAACCGCGCGGCTTCTACCGTGACGGTACTGGCGCTGGACGATGAGGGAAACTACACCAAGCCGTATATGGCCATGGTGTGCTCCGGCGGCGCGGATACCCCGCTGGGATTCTTTGCAACGCCGGTCAATTATGACTGGCGGCTGCTGGCCGGGCCGAGCTATGGCCAGTACGCTACCCGCATCTGGGATTCCTATCTGTTCCACACTGTGCCGTATTACAGCCAGCACAAGGACGATATCGAGTACGACCAGTTCAACCAGCTGGGCACCCAGGCCAGCCTGGGCTGTATCCGGCTGCTGGTCTGTGATGTAAAGTGGATCTATGATAACTGCCCCATCGGCACCCGCGTGGTGATCTATGATAACGCCGATGACCCCGGCCCCATGGGAAAGCCCGGCACCATTTACACCGACCCGGCGGACGAGAGCAAGCGCGGCTGGGACCCCACCGACCCGGATTCCGCCAACCCGTGGGATGCAGCATTCCGCAGCGGTACAGCTATCCGCAGCGAGGCAGCCTGGAACGAATGGAACGACGCCCAGAACGATGGCCGCTGGAACGGCTCCATCAACCCCACTGACCTGCAGGGCTGGAGCACCGATTCCAGCGTTGAGGGCACCCGCGGATAACACACCATAGGGGTTAGGTTTTACCAGGTTTTCACCAAGAAGCACTTGTTCTGCCCGGCGAATTGGGATATAATAAAAGGGTTACAAACAGCTTTACCTGCCATGGAGGGCAATGAATGATGAAACTGGCAAAACGTGCAGCTGCACTTGTGCTGGCAGCGGTTCTGGCGCTCAGCCTGACCGCCTGCAGCCCCAAGGAAGTAGCAAGCAATCTGATTTTGAAAACGGCAGACCTGCTGGGCCTGCGTGAAGAAGGTTCCGATGACGATGAGGCGGACGAAATTGTGGCGCAGCCCGGCGGTGAGGTGAACTTCCCGGATGGGCTGCAGGATACCTCGGTCCACTGGAACCAACAGGTGCAGGATGGGACGCTGTATGTTGCGTTTAACAGCATCCAGAACCGCAACACCGAGTATTTTGTGGCGGGTTCCGATACCGTGCAGGTAACGGGCTATGCCACCACCGAATCCACCGGTATTCTGGAGTTCAAGGTGGCGCTGTGGGAACTTTCGGAGGATAAGGCAACCACTTCCTATGTGGCGGGCACCACGGTGTATTTCCCGACCGGCGGGGAGTGCAGCACCTATACCATCTCCGGCTTGACCCCCGGCAGGCTGTACAAGGCCAATGTCAGCTATGACTCTGGTATGTTCTACATTACCGGCGGCGTGAAAATTGAGGGCATTGGCAGCGACGACCTGGTTGCCCCGGATGCAGAATAACCAAAAATGAAGCGTGCCCCGGCGCAGCGGTCAACGCAGACCGACGCCGGGGCATTTTGCGGATATGACTGAAACAAAAAAAGGAATCAAAAGATGAACTTTGATAAAAAACAGCTGCGCAACACCCTGCTGCTTCTGCTGGGGGCGCTGATCTGGGGCACAGCCTTTGTGGCGCAAAGTGTGGGCAGCGGCTATGTGGGGCCGTATACCTTTTTGGCGGCCCGCAGCTGGCTGGCCTGCGCATTTTTGATCGTGCTGGTTTTGCTGCGCCGCGGCAAGGCCCGCAAAGCGGATCCCGGTGTTCCGTTCTGGATCAACGGCCGGATGCTGCTGCGGGGCGGTGCGTTCTGCGGCATTGCGCTGTTTGCGGCTTCGGCGGCACAGCAGATCGGCATTGGCACCACCAGCACGGCCAAGGCGGGCTTTTTGACGGCGCTGTATGTGGTGCTGGTACCGCTGCTGGGGGTGTTCTTTGGGCGGCGGCCGGGGGTTAAACTGGGAATCTGCGCCTGCATCAGCCTGGCGGGGCTTTACCTGCTGTGCCTGGCGGGGCACGATACCCTGACCCTGACCGGCGGCGAATGGATGCTGCTGCTCTGCTCGCTGCTGTTTGCGTTCCAGATTATGCTGGTGGATCATTACAGCCCCAGGCTGGACGGTGTGCAGCTGAGCTTTGCGGAATTTTTTGCAACGGCGGTCCTTTCCACTATTTTTATGTTTGTGTTTGAAACGCCGACCTTTGCCCAGATCCAGGGGGCGGCGGTATCTATTGCTTACTGCGGCATTTTGTCCAGCGGTGTGGCCTACACGCTGCAAATTGTGGGCCAGAAAGAACTTGACCCCACCATTGCCAGCATGGCCATGTGCATGGAAAGCGTGTTCAGCGCCCTGGCCGGTTGGCTGATTTTGGGCCAGACCCTTTCCGGCGTAGAACTGGCAGGGTGCGCTTTGATGTTTGCGGCAATTATTGGGGCGCAGATACCGGAGAAAGTTAGGAGTTAGGAGTTAGCAAAACGCGCACAGCGCCGATAAATATCGGGCGCTGTGCGCGTTTTTTGTATGATGACGAGGAAGAAAATGTATTGAAGGGGAAGAAAGGTAAAATTTTGCCGCGAACAGAAAAAGAGATTTGTAGGGGACGATGCTTGCATCGTCCCGTGGGGCGGGCCGTAACGTGGGCAGGTGGTACAATTTTATGATGTCTCTCTGCGGCGGGATGAGGGCATCCCGCCCTACAGATATGATTTATGGTACACTCTGTAATAAAGATGGGGGGCGCACAATGTGCGCCCCCCTATGGTCTCTATAAACGAAAAGGTTAATACATAGAATGCAGAACTCTGCGGTCCACCGAAATTATTTATTATTATTTATTATTATTTATTCTTTTTTCATTCAAACAAAAACGCGCCCTCCTTTGCGGGAAGGCGCATTTGATTTAATCGTGCCGGATGGCCTCCAGGGCGCTGATGCGAACGGCGCGGCTGGCGGGAACGATGCCGGAAAGCAGGCCCACCACCACGGCAAAACCGATGGCGGCCAGCACCAGCCAGATAGGAATGATGGACATGACGGTTCCGCTGCCGGAATCAGACATGTACATTCCACCGCCGTAATACATCGAATCGCTGCTGCCCATCAGGGAGCTGAGGTCGATGGTGGCGTTGATGCCCAGCTTCATCAGCAGGGCGTTCAGGCCGTATACGATCATCGTCATGTTGTTCATGCCAAAGCTGATGATGTAGCTTAAAATCGTACCGGCTACGCCGCCGATAAAGCCGATCATACCGCTTTCAATCAGGAACATCCGCCGGATGTTGCCAATCTCGCAGCCCAGAACTTTCATCACGCCGATCTCACGGGTGCGCTCGTAAATGGCCATCGTCATGGTGTTGGCGATGTTCAGCGCGGCAACAAACAGGCTGATGGCCGCCAGACCCGCCAGGCGCAGCTGGCGCTGTGCGGTCTGCTGCTGCATCTGCTTGCGGTAATCCATCATGGAGCTGATCTGGTAGCCTTCCTCTTTTAAGGCATCGCAGATCTTATCCACATTCTTGATGTCATCGACCTTAATGTACACTTCGTTATAGGTCACTTTTTTGGGGTTAAAATCCGTTTTGGCCAGCTTGCTGTAGGCTTCGCTCAGCATCAGAAGGTCGTTCAGGCGGAAAGTAATGCCGTATTGCAGCATGTAATCCTGGGATTCTTCTGAGACAACGCCAACGATTTTGAGTTTGTAGCTCTGGGTCTTGGGGCTCTCGGTGTCACCATTGGTCAGGGTCAGGGTAAAGGTATCCTTGGTAGCATCCACAAAGGGCGGCAGCTGGTTGCCGTTGGCATCGGTTTCGCCGCTCCAGCGCTGGCGTTTGGAGCTGTTTTGGCTGCGGCGGGTATCCTCAAACTGATACAAAAACTCCTTGCCCACCACAACGGGGATCACATCCTTGCCGTAATTCACGCCGCTTTTGGGCCAGTCGCCGCTTTCCAGCTTGTTGTCCAGCAGGGGCATGGTGTCCGGGTCCAGGCCGAGAACGCTCCATACATAACTGGCGCGGTAGCGGTTGTTTTTGCCTGCTTCGACATACAGGTTCAGGTCCGGCTGGTAATAGGGGGTGACAGCCGTAACGTGGTCGATCTTGCGGAACCGCTGGACGGCTTCGTTATCCAGCTTGACCTCCTGCCCATTGATGTTCTGGCTGCCGTAGTTGTATACCTCAATCTTGGTCAGGCCGCCCATATTTTTGAGCATTTCGTCGTTGTTATGGCTTTCCGCAATGCCCATGGAGATCATAACGATAACCGCACAGATGCCCACAACGACGCCCACAACGGTCAGTGCCGTGCGGCCCTTGCGGCGGGACAGGTTGGTGACAGCCAGCCCGATCTGGTCAGATATCTTCATCGTTGCCTTCCTCCAACTTGGCAAGTGCGGCGGCCTTCTTCTTTTTGCGTACCACCACAACGATCACAACTACCACCACGATCACAGCAGCGCCGATTGCCAGATAGGCCCACAGGGGCAGGCCGGTCTGCTGGGGCTGCATGTCATCCATGTTAGAGTCCATATCGCCAGAATCGCCGTAGTCCATGGCCGGCTGAACAGAGAAGGAAAAATCTTTGCTGACGGTTTTCAGGGTGCCGTTGGCGTCCTCATAGGTCAGGGTGATGGTACCGTTGCAGGTGCCTTCCTGGGTGGGGGTCATGTCAAAATCCACGCTGTTGGAGGAACCGGCGTTCAGGTTGCCAATGTACTGCACAGTGGTGTCGGCGCCCAGATTGTCACCGGAAAGGGTGGCTTCCAGGTTGGAAAGGGCGTTGCGGCCCTTGTTGACAAAGTTCAGGGTAACGGAAGCGGAATCGCCCAGCGTAATGCTGTCGCTGAGTTCCAGCTGGCCCAGCTCAAAGCGGTCCGGCTGAGATACCGGAACCGAGATGGTGGTGGACATACCGGTAACGGCCTTGTTGGTGTCCGCGCCGGTACCCACACTGTTCACGGTAATGTTGGCCACGCCGCCGGTAAAGCCGGCGCTGGGGGTCAGACTGAAGCTGACATCACGGGTGGACTTGGGGGCCATGGTGCCCAGATAGCTGCTCAGGCTGCCGCTGGTCATGGTGATGCCGTCCGGCAGGGTCAGCGAGATGACCACATCGTTCAGGTTCTCCTGGCCGCCGGTGGCGTACAGGGTCAGGGTCAGGGTAAAGGGCGTCCCGGCCACAACCGCTTCATTGCCGTAGCTGGAAGCGCGGATCATCAGGTTGGGGGTATCGGGGTCTTCGTCCACACACTGGCCCAGGGTAACGCTGAGCTGCTGCATCGCCACGGTGGAATTCAGGTAGCTCAGGTTGATGGGCACGCTGTTGCCGCCGCCGTTGTAGATCACATCGCGGAACAGCAGTACATAGCTGTAGTAACCGGCACCGTTGGCGTCGGTTTCCTCGTACAGCTGGCCAACTTCGGCGTTGCCGGTAAAGGTGAACACGGAGGAGTTGATGCGGGCAGAGATCTGGTCCGCGGGAATGAAGTTGTTGTAAGCACCGTAATCCGCCACGCGCAGAATCAGGTTAAACCGGCTGTCCCGGTCAATGGTGGTGATCTCGCCGCCTGCGGCATCGGTCACGGTCTGAGCAATGATGTAGGCCGAGCCGCTGTTGTTGGGGGCACTCTGGCCGTTGTCCGTCGGGGCGGGGGTCACGGTAGGCTCGGCGGTTGCTGTCGGTACAGGGGCAGAGGTTACGTCTTCGGCAAGGGCGGGCATGGCAGCCACGCTGCCGAAGAGCATGACGGCCGCCAGCAGGGCGGCAAAACGGGAAGCTTTTTTCACTCCGGGGTCCTCCTTAAATTGATTCCATCTTTTTCTATGGGCAACACCGCACAATTCCCGCCTTACGGCTTAAGCACCGCTCCGACGGCTGCGGCACGGCATCTGCGTTGCCAAAATGCTCGATAAGACATCCAGTATTATCTGCGCTTTTGGCCTAGCATCTGCCGCACCTCGCTCGCCGTATCGGCACTTAGAATTATGCGGTATTGCCTATGGCTTTGATATTCCTGAATGAGTGGGCAAAATTTACGGTTTGGGTTGTTCGGGCTGCTGGACTGCGGCAGCAGGGGCTGCGTAAGAGGCAAGCTCGGCTGCGGTTTTCTGGTGAACTTCGCCGCTGGCAGAGTCGCCGCCGATCCGCATGTTGCCCTCCAGGCTGGCGAACAGAGCTTCGCGGTTGCGCTCCCTTGTGGCGGGATCCTGCACCAAATCGGACTGCACCTTGCCGTCCAGAATGGTAATAATGCGGTCTGCACAGGAGGCCAGCTCCGGTTCATGGGTGACCATGACAAAGGTGGTGCCCATCTGCTTGGATATTTGCAGCATGCGGTAGAGCACCTGTTTGGATGTGATAGAGTCCAGGTTGCCGGTGGGTTCGTCCGCAAAGATCACGCGCGGCTTGCTGACAAAGGCGCGGGCGATGCCCACGCGCTGCTGCTGGCCGCCGCTCATCTCGGTGGGCATGTGTTCGGCACGGCCGCCAAGGCCCATGTTTTTTAACTCTTTGCGGGCCATGGCAAGGCGCTGGGAGCGGGAAATGCCCTTGAACATCAGCGGCAGAGCAACGTTTTCGGCCGCCGTCATGGTGGGCAGCAGGTTGTAGCTCTGAAAAATAAAGCCCAGGTGTGCCTGGCGGAACTTGGCCAGCTCATCTTCGGTCATAGCGCTGATCTCGTGCGAACCGATGAATACCTTGCCGCGGGTCGGTTTTTCCAGCCCGGCCAGCTGATTCAGCAGGGTGCTTTTGCCACTGCCGGACTGGCCTACGATGCAGCAGAATTCCCCATTTTCAATGGAGATAGAAACATCGTTCAGGGCAACGACCCGTTCTTTGCCCACGGCATACACCTTGCGCAGGTTGACGGTATGGATAATGGGTGCCATTTCAGCCCTCCCTTTTTGACAAAATCCTATACCTCTATACTATATCACATTTTACCCCCGGCGGAAAGGGGGCGGAGTTGTAAAATTGCGGTGGGGCGAAGGAAGTAGTTAGGAGTTAGGAGGTAGAAGTTAATTAGGAATTAGAAATTAGGAATTGGGGCGGGGAAAGGTGGTGGGTAGGGCAGCCACCCCTCTGGCCGCCGGAAAGGGGGGCTGCAAAGGTTCGGTAGGGCGGGGTCACCTGACCCCGCCGGTGCGTGGGGAATGGAGCAAAATAAATTTGTGATGAATCATGAAACTATATGTAGGGGACGGCGTCCTCGACGTCCCGGAGGGGGCTGGGAATGAAATTTTGTTGAGGGATATATGGCAGGGGTTCTCTGCGCCATGAACCTTAAAATTATCATAAAAAATGCCGCGGCCCGGTGGGGCGGCGGCAAATAGGGATGGGTTATAGATATTCTTCAAAAAATTCTGCGGTGGCGGATTCAATGCGGCGGCGGACGGAGAAATCGTCGATTTTTTTGCCGGATGCGGCGGTGAAATTGTGAGTGGCGTCCTCATACTGGCCGGTCAGGTCCACCAGAGGGCCGCTGTGTTCGGCGGCAGCCTGGCGGGTCAGGTCAATGGTGGTCTGGCTCAGCAATTCGGCATCCCCGGCGGTATAAGCCAGCAGCAGAGGGCCGTTGTAGGTGCGCAGGCTGGCGGTGGGGTCCTGGTCGGCAACCTGCTGCACAAAATCGGCGCTGATCGTTACGCCCCACTTGGGCAGGTCCAGCACGCCGTTCTGTATGGCACCGTCATAAATAGCCTGGCGGCCCTCGGCGCTGTGGTCCAGAAATTCCAGCCCGTCCAGCCCTGTGTTATCCGCCGGTGCCCACAGGGCGGCGGCTTTGATGGAATCTTTCAGGTAGACGCTGACGGCGCGGCCGCCCATGCTGTGGCCCAGCAGGCCGATGCGCTCCGGGTCGGCACCCACAGTGTCGGTCAGGTAGGTGATGGCAGAAGTGATATCATCCCGCATGTTGGCGGGGGTGTAAGCGGTGAACGGCTCCTCGCTTTCGCCGCTGCCCGCAAAGTCAATGGCGATGCTGGCAATGCCGTGCTGGGCCAGCGTTTTGGCCAGCGGCTTGGCGTGGCCGTCCAGCTGGCGGTTGCCGGTAAAGCCGTGGCAGATCACCACGGCAGGCATGTTTTCGGCATTGGCAGGGGTGGTCAGCGTGGCATGGATGCTGCCGCGCTCGCCGGGGATGGTAAGCTGCTGCACCTGAACGGATGCCCCACAGCCGGAAAACAGCACCACCGCCGCGCAGACGGCTGCGGCCAGCAGCACCGCAAAAAAGGAACGCAGATGTTTCATGCAGATTCCCCCTTTCTTAGGGTGTAGCTGAAAAGGCGAAAAATTCGTCGGCTTCTTTGCTTTCAGATACATCTTGGGGGTGAGTATACCACACTGCCCCGGCAATAACAACCACCGCGACGTAAACAAACCGTGAACAAACCATCAATTTACACTGGTAAAAAATTGGTTACGACCGCCTACGGGGCGGAGGTTTACTGCCCCGGTTCCCACATGGCAACGGGGGTCATGATGGTGGGATCACTGGCGGGGGCAAGGTACTGCTGGTAGGTCTGGAACCAGTTGTCCGAAAGATCATCATACACCCAGGAAAGCAGCAACAACTGGCCTACAGGGGATTCGGCGGCAATATAGGTGCTTTCACCTGCCTGCCAGCTGGTGTGGAACACGCTGCCGGCGGCAAAGTTCAGCAGCAGGCTTTCGCCGCCCTGACCGCTGTTGGAGCGAAACAGCATCATGGTGCCCCATTTTTGGGAGTAGAGGTTGGCAACCGTGGAAGAACCCAACAGATAACCGTAAGGATAATCGGAACGGTCGATCCCCAAAAGGGATTCCAGCGCGGTCTGCTCCCCGTTGCGCAGGTTGAGCCGGATGGCGTTGAACGGGGTATCATCCGGATTCTCCCAAATGCTGGTATTCAGATAGAGAGAATCCCCATACAGCGCGGCATGGGTGAAAGAACCGGAATTTTCGTTCAGGCTGTATAACCGCCGGCTTTGGGCGGTGACGGGGTCGTACAGCACAACGTCATAACTGGTGTTCTGGAACCGGGAAGAATAACTGCCGGCCAGGCTGTAATCGGACATTTTATCGGAAGTGAACGGTTCGGCGCAGCGCTCCCGGAACAGCACAAGCTGGTTGTTCCAGACACCGCAGAGGTGGTCGGTATCCGGGATGGGCATGGTTTCGTACTGGCCGGTGGTGCGCTCCATGCGGAACCAGCGGGTGGGCTCTTCGCCCTGCTGGCTCCGCATGATGCCGTATAAATAGGTGGAATCGCAGCCGCCGATATACACGGCATCATGATCCAGCCGGACAAGCTCGGTGCGGGTGGTGCCGTCCAGCATTTCAATGCGGCCCTGGCCAAAGGCGTTCTGCATCCGGCGGCGGGCGGCGGTAACATCCTCCTGGGTGTAAGGCTCCAGCTCCTGGGTATAAAGGGCCAGCGGAACCCCGGCATCTGCCGCGCGCGCCCAGCGCATGATCTCATCGTCCGACATGGCGTTGATATCCGCGCCGGAAGCGCCCTTTGCCGTTGTGGGCGAATAGGTGCCGTAAACAAGGTAAACGCAATCCCCGGCGGGAACCAGAGAATACATCTGGTCCGTGATGCGGGCAGGGCAGCTGCTGGTGGTATGGGTGCAGCCGGGCACATCACAGAACACGGTCTGCACGCCGGTGCTCAGGTTAGTGCGAAGGATCAGGTTGGCATCATAATCAAACACAGCGGCAGCGCGGTCATCGTCCCATTGGTAAGCGATGACGTCAGTGTAATAATAATCGCTGGTTTCTGGCAGCGGCTCGGCGGGCAGCAGATCGGTGCTGCCCGGCTGCGGGGTGGGGGCATAGGGCTGCCAGGTCAGCTGCATGCTGTAATAGGCGCGGGGAACATCGTCAAGGGTAAAGGAGCCGTACACACAGGTCAGCAGGGCGTTGCCTCTGGCGCTGTACAGGCCGGTTTCGGCGTAATCGCTGCCGTAAGGCACGGTCCAGTCGCCCAGGTCGGTAAGGCCCTCCCACTGCACCCAGGCGTTCAGCAGGTCGGAGATATTCAGCAATGCCGGGCTGCCGGACAGCAGGGTGGGATCGTCCAGCGGGGCCTGAACCCACAGGTTCAGCAGGCGGCCGGTTTTATTATCATAATCCAGGGCGAATGTGGGGGATTCGTTGTATTCGGGGTCGCTTTCATCATAGGCGGCATGGGGGTAGCGCAGCAGCCGCGTAATGCCAAGGGAATCACTGGAAGTATACAGCTCGCCGCTGCTGTAGCTGCTCAGGTTATCGGCTGCCACATGGTACCAGGTGTCCGGCAATACCTCGGCATCATGGAGCTGGGTCAGCAGGCTGGCGGCAAAATCAGCGGCGGTATCGCTGGAGGTCATGTTGTAGCGGCTGTTCCCGGCAGGGGTATACAGGGCTGCTGTGCCGTCCAGCCCGGCGGAAACCATCCAGTCCGTGCGGTTCATCTGGGTGCGGTTTTTGACCTGCTGTAATAGATAAAAATCATCCCCGCTGACCTCGCGGGATTCATACAGGCCAGAGCTTTGATTGACGGTGCCGAACATACGGGCATCCTGTGCGCGGAACCAGAGCAGCGGCAGGCAGGCCAGCACAGCCACCAGGGCGGCGCAGGCCAGCATCAGCAGCTTGCCGCGTTTTGTGGTTTTCATACGGGTTCCTCCTGTGCGAGTTCGGCGGCGGTTTGGTTCGGTGCGGGCAGGGTGACGGTTACGGTGGTGCCTTTGCCAAGCTCGCTTTCCATGGCAAGCGTTCCGCCGTGGGCCTGGGCAATGCGGCTGCACAGGGCCAGGCCCAGGCCGCTGCCGCCCTGGCGGCGGGAACGGGATTTATCCACCATATAAAACGGCTCCACCACGCGGGCCAGCTTGTCCGCCGGGATGCCCTGGCCGTGGTCCTGAACCGTCAGCCGGATGGAACCATCTGCCTGTTCGGCGCAGACCGCAATGGCGCTGCCGGGGGTGCTGGCCTTGGCGGCGTTGGTGACAAGGTTGATGACGAGATCACACAGCAGGTCGGCATCTCCCTGCACGGTCAGGCCGTTGGACTGCATGGTCAGAATGCAGCCGTTCAGAGCGGGGGCAACGGCGCGGCGCGCTTCGGCAAAAACAGAATCCAGCTGCACGGGTACCAGTTGGGGAGCGTGCTCACCCAGGCCCATCAGCTGCAGCAGCTTTCCGCTTAAGGCTTCCAGCCGCTGGGCTTCATGGAAGATGGCCCCGGCGGCTTCACGCTGTTCTTCGGGGTCTGGCTGCATGCTGCGCAAAAGGTCGGCATAGCCGATGATGCCGGTCATGGGGGTTTTGAGCTCATGGGTAAACGCACCCACAAAATCATCCCGCTGCTGGACCGAAAGCTCCAGAGCTTTCACTTTGTCCTGCACAGCACCGGCCATCTGGTCAAAGCCCTGGCTCAGGATTTCAAGCTCATCCCCGGTGTGCATCCTGGTGCGCAAGGCATAATCACCCGCGGCAATGCGGGCGCTGGCGGCGGTCAGCACGGTCAGTGGGTGGGTCAGGCGGCGGCTGACAAGCCAGACCACCACGGCAGCCCCGGCCACCACGGCAGCTTCCAGCAGGAAAAAGCGCTGCAGGCTGCGGTTGCGCGCGGCAAAAATCTCCGTTACATCAAAGGTGGTTACCATCACAAGGCCGCCCAGCAGATCGCTGCGGTAGGTGCGGGTCACATTGGGGCCGTACTGCAAAATGCTTTGGCCGTCCTGCAGGCCGTATATGGCATAGGCTTCGTCCTGGGCGGGGTCAGCGGATGCGCGGAACAGCCCCTGGGAATAAACCCCACGGGCCAGATCCCCTGCGCGCCAGGTGGCGGCGGTGATAAAATCATCCCCGCAGGTATCTTCGCCGCGGCCGGTCTGGTCCAGGTAGTAATCCTCCACCACGCCGCACAGCATGGCGTGCATGCTTTGTTCCTGCTCGGCGGCTGCGCTCAGGCGGTCCATAAAGCTGCCGTTAACCAGCACCGCACCGCCCACGGCAAAAAACGCGGCGATGACCAGCAGCATGATGCAGACAAGTTTTTGAGAAAATTTCATAGAAAAACCCGTAAGTAAGTTTGAAATTAGGGCAATACCGCATAATTCTAAGTGCCGATACGGCGAGCGAGGTGCGGCAAATGCCAAGCCAAAAGCGCAGATAATACTGGATGCTGCAAAGGTGAGCGCCGCCAGTGGCGGAAACAGCGAACCGAAGCAGGGGCAGCGGTCGCAGAGTGCGAGGGGCTTTTGCCCCCGAAGCACGATGCGGGTACCGCAACCCGACATTATCGAGCATTTTGGCAGCGCAGATGCCGTGCCGCAGCTGCCGGAGCGGTGCTTAAGCCGCAAGGCGGGAATTGTGCGGTGTTGCCTTAGAAATTGGAAATGAGAAATCAGCAATTTGAGGTTATTTCTGGTCGGATTTAAGGCGGTAACCGACACGGTAGACGGTTTCGATCTTATCCGCCCAGCCAAGTTTTTTGCGCAGGCGCTGGATGTGCAGGTCCAGGGTGCGGCTGTCCAGCAGATCGCCGCCCCACACCCGCCCGTACAATACATCGCGGTACAGCGCCGCCCCGCGGTTGCGCATGAGCTGCTCCAGCAGGTCGAACTCCCGCGGGGTCAGCTCCACCGCCTTGCCCTGCCGGGTCACGGTGCGGGCCACAATATCCATCGTTACATCAAAGGCGGTCAGGGTCTGGCCGCCGCGGCCGGTGCGGCGCAGTACGGCTTCCACACGGGCTAGAAGTTCTTCGATTTCAAACGGTTTTACGATATAATCATCGGCGCCGAGCTGCAGGCCTCTGACCCGGTCCTTAGTGGCGCCCTTGGCCGTGATAAAGATGACCGGCACCCCCAGCGGGCGCAGGTAGCCCAGCAGCTCGTACCCATCCAGGCCGGGCAGCATAATATCCAGCAGGGCCAGGTCAAAGTCGTGCTCGGCAATCAGGTCCGCCGCGGTGCTGCCATCGTTGGCAACCGTGCAGTCATACCCCGCGCGGCGCAGGCTGACCGCAATCAGCCGGGAAATGGTAATTTCGTCCTCCACAATCAAAATGCGGTTCATCCAATGCCCCCAATCGTTATTTATCTTAAGTATAGCACAGAGTTGTCGCCAAGTTGTATAGAAGTTAGGAGTTAGGAGTTGGGCGGCGGGATAAAGGCTGCCGTGAACCGAATAAAAGCATTGTAGGGAACGGTCAAGACCGTTCCCTACAGATTATAATGGAAAGTTACGTAGGAGTTTTAATAACCGGCAGCCCCAAAACTCCGAACTCCTACTTCCTAACTCCTAACTACGCATTATGTACCGCTTGTGCCATATCGCGCACAAAGGCTTCGATGTGGGGCACGGCGGCGGGGCCGTATTGGGCAAAGGGCTTGATGATGGCGCTGCCGACGATGGCACCATCGCTGACTTTAACGCATTAAATCGGGAAAGCCAATGGGTTGAAGAAAAAAATTTGAATTTTTCTGCCGTCTTGCACCCAGGGGCAAAAATGCCTATAATGAACACAGAAGCAAAACCACGCGGCGCGTTTGATACGTTTGGCGCGGTAAAAGATAAAAGGAGAACCCCATGCCCGGAATTTTGTATATTGTTGCCACGCCCATTGGCAACCTGGACGATATGCCGCCGCGGGTGGCGGCTACATTTGGCGCGGCGGATTTTGTTGCCGCCGAGGACACCCGCGTGACCCTGAAGCTGCTGAACCATCTTGGCTTAAAAAAGCCGATGATGAGCTATTATGAGCATGCGCTGCACCATGGCGCGGCAATTTTGGACCGCATTGAAGCGGGGGAGAGTTGCGCGCTCTGCTCTGACGCCGGTATGCCCTGCATCAGCGACCCCGGTGAGCAGATCGTGAAAGACGCCATTGCCCGCGGCATTACGGTAACGCCGGTGCCGGGTGCCAGTGCCTGCGTGACGGCGCTGGCGGTTTCGGGGCAGGATACCGCCCGGTTTGTGTTTGAGGGCTTTTTGCCGGTGCCCAAAAAGGAGCGCCGCGAGCGGCTGGAATTTTTGCAGGGGGAGACCCGCACCGTGATTTTTTATGAGGCCCCCCACAAGCTGCGCGGAACACTGGACGACCTGTGCGCCGCCTTTGGCGCGGAGCGCTCCATTACCTTGTGCCGGGAGCTGACCAAGCTGCACGAGGAAATCACCAAGACGACCATCGGTGAAGCTGTGCGCTACTATGAGCAGAACGATCCCCGCGGGGAGTATGTGCTGGTTATGGCGGGTACCCCGGCGGCGCAGGCTGCGGCGGAGGAAGTGACCCTGCCGGACGCCGTTGCCACTGCCCGCCTGCTGATGGCGCAGGGCACCCCGCCCGCCGCAGCCGCAAAACAGGCTGCCAAGGGAACGCCGTTCAGCAAGGGCGATATTTACAAAGAACTGATCGCGGCCAAAGATGAGGGCGACCGTGAAGAAGAGAGCGAATGATATGGCCGAGCAACCCATGAAAGTGCTGGTTGTCAGCGATGTACACGGGCGTGTGACCCCGCTGCGCTGGCTGCTGAAAAACGAAACTGCCGATGCCCTGTTCTTTTTGGGGGACGGCCTGTATGACCTGGACCAGGCCATTGCCGCAAACGGCGCTGCGCCGGATTACCCCATCTACCGGGTGCGCGGCAACTGCGATATTGGTTTCGATGACCCGGCAGAGGGGCTGGCACCCTTTGGCGGCGTGCTGTTCTTTTATACCCACGGGCATCTGTTCGGGGTAAAATCCGGGTACGAGCGGATCGCCGAATACGCAGCGGACCGCGGGGCGGATGTGGTGCTGTTTGGCCACACCCACTACAAAACGCTGCGCCATGGTACGCCGTTTTCCCCGGCGCTGTTCAACCCCGGCAGCCTGCGGGATACCCACAGCTATGGCGTGATCACCATCACGGATGGACAGTGCAGTTTTGAATGGAAGCAGGTGCCGGAACAATGGTAAACGATGCAGTAATATCCCACAACAGCGTGAACGAGCTGTATTATCTGGAAGAGGTGGACAGCACCAACACCTGGGCAAAGGCAAACCTGGATAAATTCGGCCCGGTGGGGGCAGTGTATACCACCAGCCAGACGGCGGGCCGCGGGCGGCGCGGGCACACCTGGATCAATGCGTCCGGGCAGGCGCTGTATTACACGGTAGTGCTGAAAACTGAGCTGGCTCAGCCCGAAAGCCTGCCGCTGTTTGCCAGCATGGCCGTGGCGGATGCGCTGGAACAGCGGTACGGCATCCAGTGCCAGATCAAATGGCCCAACGACCTGTTGCTGAACGGTAAAAAGATCGTAGGTATTCTGTGCGAGGGGATGCCGGACCACCATGCCATTGTGTGTGGCATTGGCATCAATCTGGCCCAGCCGCAGAGCTATTTTGACGCAATGGCGCTGCCCCATGGAACCAGCCTGGCCTTGCAGGGCATTGCCGTGGACCCGGCGGCGGACGCCGCCGCCCTGGCGGAGAGCATGACGAACTTTGGTTTTGACCGCGCGCTGTACGGCTTTGAGCGGGAGGGCTTTTCCGCTATCCGGGATGCGTATAAGGCGCGCTGTGTAAACCTGGGGAGGCATGTGACCTTTGACGGCGGCGAAGGCACCGCCCTGGATGTGGACGAAGAGGGCCGCTTGGTGGTGCAGGGGGCTGAGGGCAGCACCCATGTGTTTACCGGCGAAGTGAGCGTGCACGGCATTTACGGTGCAGTGTGAGCTATAATCTTAGGCAACACCGCACAATTCCCGCCTTGCGGCTTAAGCACCGCTCCGGCAGCTGCGGCACGGCATCTGCGTTGCCAAAATGCTCGATAATGTCGGGTTGCGGTACCCGCATCGTGCTTCGGTTCGCTGTTTCCGCCACTGGCGGCGCTCACCTTTGCAGCATCCAGTATTATCTGCGCTTTTGGCTTAGCATCTGCCGCACCTCGCTCGCCGTATCGGCACTTAGAATTATGCGGTATTGCCCTTATAATTTTTACTATATTTCGTACTTTTTAACGGCGTGCCCCCGGCGTGGGGGAAATTAACAGAAAGTTCACACCGTTATAATATATTTTTCTCAAGTATTGGGTATCCTATAATCACACGGAACGGAGCCGCAACCGTTGCCGTGGAACATGATTCCTCCTCACACCAAAACGATACCCCATCGCCCCCGCCTGAAGCCGCAATCAGGCGGGGGCAACTTTTGTAGTTAGAAGTTAGGAATTTGAGGTGGGGCATAGGCTACGGGTGGGAAATATAGAGATAAAATCATAAAGAATAAGAATGCAGAGATGTAGAGGGAAACTACATCGCTGCATTCTTTTGTTTTTTGGGGGAGACAAAAAGGCGCGTGATAAAGTGGAACTTGTAAGGGGCGATGCTGGCATCGTCCCTTAGGTGGGCCTTGTTGTATATCTCATTATGGCATATACAGCGAAGCCCCGGAACGGTCAAGACCGTTCCCTACAGCTTATTTTATATCTCCCTTTTTACAAAAGTGTGTCTGATGCATACTAACTCATAATTATACGAAACACCACTCTTTTATTCATTTTTCTATTCACTTCTTACTAATGGGTATTCATTTTTACTTTAAGTTGTCGTGCAATTTATTAGAATGGAATTTTTGAAAGAGCCAGCACCTTGAATGGGCTGACTCTTTCAATGTCACTTGTAATTGACAAACTGGAATTTGTAGAAATCCTGATCGGACATATTGTCGTTCTTGATCTTTCCGGCGGTTTCCATGACAGCTTCCGCCAGCGGGCGAATATCCATAACGGAGGTGTCCTACTGGTGCTGGGTGCTGATAAGAAATGTGGTGATGCGACCCGTATCATAATCATAGGAAACTTGCGCTTTCGCATCCGACAAGACCAGTGCAAACTTTTCATCAGAATTAACTTCTTTGTTTTCCTAATCGTGTTTAATGTATTTAGTGATAGTATCGATTAATTCCTCCATGTTAATCGGCTTGGAAATATGGTCATTCATGCCTG
>ENA-UEQP01001229-UEQP01001229.1-human-gut-metagenome-genome-assembly--contig:-NODE-1229-length-24656-cov-5.389926_pt1 | contig 24656 bp, 24 predicted proteins | sample MGYA00242951_ERZ507951 | MGnify/ENA primary metagenome ERZ507951 (study PRJEB26167, sample SAMN06115539) | human gut metagenome | host: Homo sapiens | place: China:Shanxi | collected 2015-11-18...
GATAAGTGCAACCAGACCGAATCCGAGTAAATTGTACATTAAATTATTCATGGCGTATTGTATTGTGCCCCGCCGGAACGGGGCTAATGAAAACTATTTCTTCTTACCCTTCTTTTTAGGGGTGGGTTCTGGCTGTTCTTCAGGTTCTTCAGTGCCCGGATTCACAATTACTTCAACGAGTTTGGTTTCCTCTATCTTGTTAATGTCGGCACCAAACGCCCATCCATCAATGTAATGTTGAACGTTTTCCGTGGCTTCCTCAATGGTGTTGGCATCTACCAAAATGTAATAGGAGGTCTTGATGTCTTTTCCACTATCAGAGGTTTCAATGGTTGTAACCTTGGATTTGTACAAAATGTTACCCGTGCCTTCCACACTTATATCGGTGATCTTACTTTGGGTAATCTTTACTATTTTGATATCTTCTCCCGGAAAATGCTCAGCCATGTGGGCGAGGGCTTTCATTTCTACTTCCGAATAGTTTCCCCCTTGAAACAAACGGGTTTCCTTGATTGTCTTGTATCTGTTACCCTCAGTAACGGTTAATCTTTTTGTCCTTACTTCAAAATTTAGCATAATCTTTTTGTTTAGTATTCGCCATCTTCATCTTTGTTTTTGGCGAATAGGGTTAAATCTTCTAATACCACGTACCACCATTCTTTACGAGTTGCCACCTTGAACCGGGTGGGAAACTCTGAAAACCGTGGGTAGCATTCTTTCACTACCACTAACGTGTTTTCAGGAAAGTGGTGTCCGCTTTCATTGTGGCGGATACGACAAATGTCTCCCGGTCCGATTTGTTTTTGGCTCATGACTTCTTGTCTTTAGGCGGCTCAGCCATAACGCACGAAGTATTTAGGAACTGTATGGCAACGCTCACGGCGTTCTGCAACGCAAGGCGTGTAACCTTAACGGGGTCAATTACCCCAATCTCAAACAAATCCACGATGCACATGGAAGAAAAGTCAATCCCCTTGCGCCACTCACTTCCGATTTTGGTTTCTATTACCGCTTCGTATTTATCAGGGTTTACCCCGGCATTCATGCACAGTTGACGAAACGGCGCACGTAAAGCCCCGATTACCACTTCAATTCCCACACGTTCATCCTCCGTGGTATTGGTTGTCCAACCTGTTAGATATTGCGCTGCCTGATACGGCATCATACCTCCACCCGGCACGTAGCCCTCGTCAATGGCTGCACGTGTGGCGGCTATGGCATCGTCTACCCGGTCTTTGCGTTCCTTCATCTCAACCTCGCTAGTGGCTCCAACGTGTATCACGGCGGCTCCCCCGGTTAACTTGCTAATGCGTTCACGATACTTCTCTTTATCAAAGGTGTTAGAGGTGTCATCTATCTGATTCTTTATAGCTTTCACACGGGTTTGAATTTCTTCTTCGGTACCCGCCCCTCCAACTAGGGTGGTTTGAGTAGAGGTGACAACCGCTCTATCACATTCACCCAACCAATCCGTACCTAGTTGTTCAATGGTTTGAGCGGATTCCCCTCCAACCACCTTACCGCCCATCTTCACGGCTAGGTCTTCCAACATATCCTTCTGAACCTGTCCGTAGCCGGGGGCTTTAACGAAGCAAGCCTTTAACCCGTTTTCCTTGGCAATATTCGTTACGAGGAACTTTATGACGTCGTTAGAGGCATCTGGAGCAACTATCAACAAACTACGTTTGGCAGTGTACACGGTTTGAACCACCGGAAGAATTTCTTGCGGGTAATTGGCTTTCTGTCCTAGTATGAGAACGTAGGGGTTATCTAACACGCATTCAATACGTTCTGGATCGGTTACAAAATAGGGATTGACAAGCCCTTTTGACCATTGGAATCCCGTTGTAATATCAACCGTGATCTCGGAAGAGTTATCACCTTCTTCCACGGTGATGATCCCATCGTTGCCCACTTGTTGAATAGCCCCGGTAATTACCTTTCCTATCTCCACGTCTCCATTCGCTGAAATGGTAGCAATTTGTTCTAACCGGGTAAAGTCCGTAGGATCGATTTCATATTTCAAATTGTCAATGAAGGCTACCGCCTCTTCACAAGCACGTTCAATTCCTCGTTTAAATTGTTGTGGATTCTTCACGAGGTGCATCTTTTCCATCCCTAACCGTATGAGAGCTTCCGTAAGAATGGTGGCGGTAGTGGTACCGTCTCCGGCTTCGTCACACGTTTTAGCGGCTGCCATCTTAACGAGGGTTGCACCCATGCGAGCCACGGTGTCATCCGTATCAAAGGCACGAGCCACCGTTACCCCGTCTTTGGTCACGTGGGGAATGCCATAACCTTTATCAATGATAACCGTGTGTCCTTTCGGTCCGAGTGTAGAAGCCACGGCACGGGTAATTTGTTTCACCCCTTCATACAAGCCTTCACGGGCTGAATCGTCAAATAATACTTTAATGTCCATTTATTATATCGTTTTAATTAGTCTTGCGTGTTATTATAACGTGGGAACTGGATATCCGGTTCCCTGTGTTACCATTATTTTTCAGGCAAATGCCATTCTTCCAGAGTGCAACTTCCGCCACTGCAAGCCGTGGCAATCTCACTACCCGCTTCCTTCAACGGTTGCTCCCAAACTATGTTAGAATAGTCCACCTTCTGGAAACGACAAATGTGTTGCCATTTGTGGTATGCGTTCACGTGTTTCAAACAGTAGGCGGTTAACTGCCGATCTCCACCCATGTATTTATCTGCGAAACTGTTGAACCTACGAATCCAATCCAACCGTGCTTCTACCTTGTGACGCAAGTGATCCACCACGCAATTAACATCAGAGAAACACACGCCGTCAATCTCCATTAGGAACTTACCGTTCTTGATATGCTTAACGATGAACTCGCTAATCTCCTTGTCAGTCAACTCTAGTAATTTGGGAGCCAATCCCATCGCAGCGTTGCAGGCTTCCCACACGTCCTTGAACACGTCTTTACTATCCACTACCAAACCACTTGAAAGAATCGCACCCGCACCGTAACGTTCAGCCAACTGATGTTCATCAAGAACTTCCGTGTAGGGGGCTTGAGGGTAGTCCAAATCACCGTAGTAGGAAAGGAGGCTCACTCCTCCAAATTCAGTTTTATGTTCCCATAAGAATTCACGTACCTCGTCCCATTCGTGTTCCTTAACGGTACACGTGTTGGAAACGTTCATTCTAAGTTTGGGGTTGTACTGAGTTTGCGGGTGATCGAAGTTGGTTCCGTATTCTATCCAATTGTTCTTGGTTAATAACACCAACTGCAAGAACTCCACGGCGGAAAGGTTTTCTCTCAATAAAGCGTTCTTAGGGAGGGTAACGGGGAACGCCAATACTTTCTCTCGGTCGGGTGCCCATGCGCTAGGTTCAACGCATTCTGGATTGGTTTCTTCCCACGCTTGCAACGCCTGTTCCGTATCGGCGGCTTGCACGTGCCGAATGTAATGGCGTGCGTGACCCGGTGTTATTCCAGATAGAGTTCCTAACAATTGTGAACTATTACCGGACGGCTTCACTACCGTGCAACGTGCCGCCGGGTTAATGCCGATAAGTTTTGCCACTTTCTTGTTAGTTGCCACCACGATTTCAGCCCCTTCACGCTGAACGTCCGGATCAAATAAAATGTCTGGATTCTCACATAGCCCCGTGATTCCCACCCCGATGAGAGCATCACGCTCGGCAATCTTCTGTGACCACCGTGACAATACCTTGAAATTCGTGTAACCTGCCTGCAACGTGCATATCACGGCGGCGGCTTCACAGGCTTCATAGAAATCTTGCACCGTTTTAACTTTGCTTCCGTTGATTTCTGCGAGATTGCACTGTTTAGTCAAAACATTATTAAAAGTGCATTGATGTAATTCAGGTTCTTCCACGCAATATGTGTCAAATATACCTTCTAATTTTGTAACAGATTTGACATATAAATATTTCCCTTGCTGATTAAATTCTAAATCGCTATTACATTTTAATCTATGGCATGGAATTTCAATTGTTTTCTTAATATAAATTTTCCAAACATCTTGTTTAGACATTCCAAAATTTGTTTCAACTCCTGACTTTCTAAATAAAGAAACGTTACTTTCAATTCCTATTTTTGTCAATAAAAGTTGTAAATCCTTGATTTTATGTTCACACCCATAAATTAAAATTCCATGTGAATGGTTAGAACCATCTGCATCAGCTAACCCCGCCACGTAATTTAATATTGACTTTCTATCCCATTGAAATACTTTTTCTGGAATACCAATCGTTTGATCTTTTAATTTAAAACATAAATCCAAGTCGCCATCTTTAAAATAAACTCTGACTTTATCTTTAGTTTAATACCCTCTTTGGACACGAATTGGTAACTTATCCTTTTTAGATTTTTTAAATAATGACATGGTAGGGTAAAAATAAGTTCTATCTTCAACCTTACTTACTTTTATAGTACCATCTCCTTGAAAAAATCCATATTCATAGGCAAATTCTTCAAAAACCCCTTCAGCATATTCCTTAATATTTGGTTTTGGTAAAATAATTTTTGCCTTTGGGTTATTTTGTAAAAATGCCATTAATTGTAAAGTATTACCTTCTTCCCAATCATTTTGGGAAGGTTTAGATTTCCACAAAAACTTATGATAATCAGTGGCATCAATATAACTTCCATCAGATAGTTCAAAATGGTACAACTCATGTACCCCCGTATGAAATGGAACAACTTCACACCATTTCACACCATTCCAAATATTTACCTTTTTACCAACTGCATTTTTAATTTCGGTAATACCTTCTTTGGTTATCAGCTTCGTATTTCCACTTACACAAAAGCCCCATCCACTATGGTCAACGCCATCTTCACCCCGAAAAACCGGATAAGTTGTTACCTCACAGCAAGGATTCACGGCGTAATCTGGATCATCCAAGAACACGAAGCCCGGTTCCCCGTATGCCTTGGTGGATTTGAATATTTTATCGAACAATTCTTTAGGCGTGTTAGGAAGAATCACTGCCGAATTATTGCTACGGCATAATTCTTTCTTTTCATTCATCCAACTGCCCGTCTTACACGTAGCCATCTCGTTATCATCGGCGTCAAACAAGGCAATCATCGCACTACGACGCACGCCCCCGGTCACAACACTATCGGCAAATATGCAAATCAAATAGTGGAGTTCAAACGGTGTTAACTTGCGCCCCTTGATCTTCACTAAGATACTTTTCATTTTATCCAAAGCCTGACGAAGAGGTTCCGGTCCTGGAGCACGAAATCCCCCACGTATGTAAGCCCCTTTCTTCCTAATTAGGGAAAGGTCAAAGTCAGGTTCGGCGTCACCGTAGTAATACGCCTTCATCAACGTGCCCACGCACATCGCCCACCCTTCTATGGTATCAGGACATACAACTCTTTCGTTTGGAACGGTATGGTTAAATCCTTTCGGAACGGGTAGCTGTTCAGTGTGTTTCTTCTGCACGCTATACCCGACCCCGCAGCCACATAATAGGAGATACATGGCTTCCTCAAAGAATTCTACCCGGTTACAATGGGACATCGTGCAATTGTAAAAACGAGCGACCTTTTCAGTCATTAACTCACCCCCGTATTGTAACGCACGTTGCGCCCCCAGAATGCGCTGATCGTGGTACAGTTTATAAGCCTTTTCGAACAGGCTTAAAAATTCGGGCATATCTTGCGACTTTACCCGGTTACGATATTGCTTGACGTGCATATCCATAACCCGGTTAACCGCTTGGTTCCATGTTTCCTTTTTACCACCAAAGGTCTGAGAATACTTGCTTAAGAAAATATACTCCCCCACGGTGGGTCTACTGTCTACTGTAATCATTCTTCTTCTTTTAAAGGTTCATTACAAACTTCTTTTGCTTCCTGTTGGGGAAGCATTATGCAACACGGCATATTATTTCCTAAAGTTAAACAAATACTATGCCCGTCACTTGCTGATTTAAATTGTGGTTGTTTTTTGTTAATGGCTTCCATTAACTCTACAAATATACCACTTTCTATTTCAAGATACAAGGGTTGAGGTATGTATTCTGTTTTATCCCTTTTGGCAATCTCCATTTTCACCCGTTGGGTTGCAAAATGGGTTTGTAAAATTTCCTTAGTAGGAAGGACACCTTCGAATTGTGGAATATTGGCACATTTCAGCAGTGTGAAAGTCGTTTCACTCTTCTCACGTGTAATTTGTTTCACCCTTGGGATCATCACGAATAAATCCGCCGGGGTTTGCTTTTCTACTTTCTCCATACCTTACCCCAATATGCCATTATTAACCGGATCGTTACCTAACAGATCATCATTCCACTCGTCATAATTTTCGTTTAAATACTTTCTCATAATCTCTATAATTTTAGTTATTCTACGTATATTAGATTTTCTTTTGCCCTCGTGATCGCCACGAAACGCAAACATTTTTCAGCGTATTGTTCCAACTCCGTTACCGCATAGGGGCTAGGAAGTAAATCGGGTCTCAAAAAGAATACCCGGTTAGCCTCTAACCCTTTCGACTTGTGTATAGTTGACAATGTTATGCCCTTACTAGTGTTATTTTCCACGAAGATATCGTAAATTTTCCTACGCACCGTTTCAAGGTCACCAAAGTATTCGTACAGGCTAATCAACACGTTTACTTTGTCTTCCAACTTATCGTACACTTCGCAACGTGTGGGGTTCTTTATACCTTTACGTGCCAACTTGGCTTCGAGGTTATTCAGCATATCCTCAAAATCTAGAATATCATCAACACTGTCTATTAGGGAAACCAATTCATCGCCGTATTCCTTCCCTAAAATACTGCATTTCTTACCCTGTCGAAGCAACGTTATAAAAGCGTCCACGAGCGGGGCATTATTGCGGCATAACACGAAGTCCCCTTCCAACGCATCTGATACCTTCCCTTCCATAATGGCTCCCTTGCTCGCACCCGGTGCCGCCTCTATACTATCTGGAAACACCTTGTTAGCTTCATCCACAATGGCTTGAGCGCAACGATAAGTCATTGATAACGGAAGTTCCACCGTGTTAGGAGCGGTACGTATGGCGTGAAGTGAATCTAGATTGCTACCCATAAAAGAATAGATGCTTTGCTTCGGATCACCCACTCCTATCAACCGTCCTCGTGGCGTTTTCAGCTTTCTTATCAATGCGTACTGTAACGGTGATATATCCTGAATCTCATCGCACATTACGATATTGTACTGTTTGAAATCCTTATCATCTATATAACGTACAGCCAAATCAAGCATATCAGTAAAATCAATCACGAGTTTGCCCCGGCACCCACCGTCAAAGTATTGATCGGCTATCCTATTATTAAGGTTACGGAGCTCTACCGCCTTCTGTGCGATAAGTTCGTCAACGTCTAAACCGTAACGTTCGCCTAACGCAATATTATCCTCTACGAGATCGCTAGAGAGGTTGAAACGCATCAAATCATACAACTTGCATACCTTCATTATAACACCCGGCAAACGCTTGCGATGAACACCGGGAAACCGTATTTGTTCCATAGCCATGTTATAATTCTTGGCTTCGCTGAGCACGAAATCCATTTTAAATGCTGAACGTAATGAAGACAAGGCACAAGAATGCAAAGTAGAAGACTTCACAGTGCGTGGCAATCGTTGAGCCAATTCTTCCGCTATTGACTTGTTAAACGCCAGAAATATCAATGACTTGATAGGAGGAGTTATCTTTGCTAACTGACACAAGGTAAACGTTTTCCCACATCCGGCGGACGCATTCACGAATATATTCTTGTTAGTATTTCTATAACAATCCACTATCGCCTGTTTATACTTGTCTAATTCTGCCATACTAAATATCTTTAACGGTGTAATCAATCGTTAACGTGCCATTGTAAAATAATTCGAATAGGAAGGTTCCATTTACCACGTTGAACAGTTCCTCAAAGGTTGCCCGCTTGCATTTACCCAAAGGAACAATATCCCCCATTTTATTAATCTCTTCGTATCGGCTAGTCTTTTCTATGAACACGCAATCTGACCCCTCGTGGTGAAACCAACTGTACCCCACCAAATCCAAATCCTGTTCCCACTTTTCCTGATCCTTGTAATTAGCAAGAGCATCCGCCACGTTGTTACCGAACACGATATCATCCTCAAGATTTGAACCGTGCCCCCGGAGCCATACCATCGTGAGTTTCATGTGGGGGCGTGCCGTTATAGCGGCGTCAATATGCTGCCACAATTCCCTATTCTTAACCCCGCTCCAACAAATCAACTTCCACTTCTTGAGCCACCCTTCGTTAAAAGCGTTCACCACGAATTGGCTATCACTGTACACGGTGACATCAGTAGGAACGATCGGATTGATCATACTAACCGCTTCTAACAACGCCATCATTTCCATACGGGAAGTGGTGGTATTCCAGAACCCGTGTCGAACGGTAATTTCAGTATCGTCGTAAACGCAATAAACCCCGTAGCCCCCACGGCGATCCCCCTTGGTGGTACAACTACCGTCCGTCCATATCGTTACCCGACTAGGCGAGTCCATTACGTTTTAGGAATTGATTGAAATCCGCATTGTTGGCGTTGGGGTCAATCGCCTCCGGTTGTTTCTGTTCCGTAGTTTCTTCAATAGGATACACCTGCTGTGCGTGTATTTCCGCCACCAAACAAGATTTAAGTTCTACCATCATAGATCGACCATCTATAACAAGTTTTATTAGTTCTCCTTTTTCGTACACCATAACTAAATCGTTTTTATTTGTTCAATATCTTTTTCAAATTCTTCCATCGTGAAACACTTTTCACCAATTTTAAATTGATCCCAAACACTTCCATTTGCTCCTATCAGGGCTATCGATCTTGGGGAGAGCATTTCCTTAGCCCCCACCACCTGAAAATTGACTTTCTTACAAAGATCACGTATTCTTTGTAAATTCGTACGAAACGTTAAATTTTTCGTAAAATGCGAATAGGCAGCCGGGAAGGAAATGGTACTTCCGTGGTATTTATGAATGAATTCTTCTTGGGTCATTTCTGTTTGCTTTTTAATATCTTGTGCAATAACAATACGTTTTCACTCTCCCCTCGGTTTATAACTCCCATAACTAAACTCTTATCGGTCATCATTTCATTCATCTGAACGTCTATGGTGTCCGGACATAGAAGCCGGGTAACGTTAATGCTACCCTTTTGCCCCATACGCTCCAACCGGGAATTAACCTGTTCTATATCTGAATAGGAATCTGGAAGTTCTATATATAGGAGGTTGCTACAATTTTCCTGAAGACCATCCGTGCCCGTGCCCGCCGACTTGATGTTGGCAAATAGAACTCGATGTTTTCCCTGACTGAATTCATCTACTATTTGTTGTTTCTTTTTACCGTCTACTCCCCCTTGTATTATCGGGGCTTTAAACATGGCTGCCAAACGTTGTAACGGTTCCCTATGCACCCCGAACACGAGCAACGGGCTATCCTCGTTGGCTTCGAGCCAATCCTTAATGTACCCCTCCACGAATTTCATCTTACCTTCCACACTAAGCCGTTTCAACGTTTGCATCATCACCAGATGCGGGGCGTTTATGGCACTGTTAGCCTTGTTGATATCTATCTTCTCTAGGTAGGCAACAAGGTCATCTTCGGCTTTCTTGTATTCTTTCAAATTAGAAATAGGAGCATCTATCGTTGTCGTTACTAACGGTGGTAACTCGTCAAGCACATCTCGTTTGTTACGCCGTATATACCCGCCCATGCGTAACAATTCGTGAAGTTCCTCAAGGTTACTGAACCCGCTAATATCAAACCCGTATATAGTTTTCTTGGCGTTGCAATATCTAAATTTGAATTCCATAGAATCCCCAAATATATCTTTAAACCGCCGTATTATCTTGAATGGCTGTATAAGATCAGCCGGGCGTTTCTGGGTGAGAGTTCCGGTAAGCCCCCACACGTTCTCTATCTTGGCGGCTATCTTCTTAGCCATCTTGGTTCGCAACGCCTTTTCTGACTTTAAAAAGTGAATCTCATCGAAAATACATGAACCCCAATATTTCTTGAGGAGTTGGGGATGCTTGGCTTTAGGAGTGTCTAAACCCCTTTCTCCTAATATGTCATAATTGATAACTACCACGTCATTCACCCACGGATCGGGGGCGTTCTTGCGTTTCTTACTGTCTATTACCCCCACGGTTCGATTAGGGTTAATCTTAGCCCATTCTTTCTTCCAGTTGTATTTCACCGAAGCCGGAACGATAATAAGAGCCGGAAAAGCGTTCAACAATTCAATAGTGATGATTTGCTGCGCTGTATTATGAGTAACAATAAAATCATCACATAAATATAAACCATCGGAATTAGAAACTTTAATGCACTGCATTTTAGAACCACCCAAATACTGAATATCCACAATTTTACGGGTAGGTACATATTTTCTATCAGTATTTAATCTATCAATTTTCCTTTGTAGTTTAAAAGGAATAATATCAGGAGGAAGCATTATACTTAACCTAAAAGATTTACGGCATATCTTAATTTCTCCATTCTTTTGTTTATATCTTCCTAGCCTTGTTCTTTCTCTAACTATACCACCCAAACTCCATACTAATTGCTTCATATCTTTCGCCAACTGTTCAGAAGTAGTACTATAAGAAATGTGACCACTCGAAGTAACTGTGCCATCCGTATCTAACAACCCTCTTAATACTTCTAACCTAACATATATGGAATTATACAGATATTCACTAGGAATAAATTTTTCGTATGAATGAGTGCCAAATAGTTTATAGTCTTTCAAAAAAGATTTTAAAGAATTTTTACCTCTTTCTTTACCCGAAATTCTATAAGTAATACTATCTTTAGAACGCTGGCACAATATACAATCTTTAGGCAACTCCAAATATCCTAACATTTCTTTATCTATCGTGGTAATATATACATTCCTTGTAATTCCACCATCTCCAAGTAATACCCCTAATAAATAAGGAGAAATATCTACTTTTTTAGCTTCATAACAAATTGGTTCTACAATAGGTATTCTAAATCTATACGCCTGTTGTCTATCAGATAAATAGATATCTTGCTGCATAATTTGATCTAAACTCAATGTTTGATAACCCGTACCACGTCGTATCCAATTATCAGTAGCAACATTCCATAAATGTTCATTGCAACATCTTGTAAACGTTCCATCCGAAAATATCACCTTATACGTTGGAAGAACACCTTTAGGATAAATCGCTTCAACTGTTTGTACCTCACCGTCCGCCCCCAGAATTTTATCACCTATTTTAATATCTTTCATTAAAATAAATCCATCTGGGGTTAAAATTTTGGTGTCTAAAGGTTGAGCCTTACCCAACCCGCAATCATCCCCGTTAATGCAATTGCCGTGATTAATCATGTAGGCAACGCCCTCGGCTTGGTAATACCGTGGTGTACGGGTCAAACCGATCTCTTTACAGGCTTGCAACACGTCCTCCGGGGTAATTACAGCCTCCGGCTCTTGGTACTCTAAAACACGCTGTGAGGGTCGGTAAACAACGCCCTCGGTAAACCCGTTTTCCTCCAACCATTTTTTAAACGGGGCTAAAACGGATAAAGAGAATGGAATTGACCATTCTCTATTCTGCGGGTTGTATTGCGCCCCCGTGAACTTTTTTACCTGTTGCACGAGGGCGGCATCGTAGTCGAAACCGACGTGAAACCACGAACTATTTTTGTACCAATATCTCACGTTCAAACTCCTCCCTAGTTACGATTCGGATTCCTCGTTGTTTAGCGGTTGTCATTTTGGATGACGTGCTATTCAGGTCTTTCACTACCAACACGTCGCATTCCTTGGTTACACCGTTCAACACGACGTGTCCTTGGGCTTTCAACGCTTCCTCCAATTGTTTATCCCTAAACCCGGTCATACACACGTGCATCTGATTTTCAGCCACCGGAACGACACCCGTGCTTGAGAAATAGGAAATCAAGAACAAACTTCGGTACGGTTTCAATAGGAACTTGTGTAATCCGTGAACAAATGCCGTGGCATACGCTTCTCCGATACCCTTTATTTGAGTAATGGCATCTATCAATTGTTGACGTGCATTTACCCCCTCTAATGGAAGCCCGGTTTCCAACCAATGCTGATAATTTTCTGGCAACCCGTCAATGATTTTCTGGCACAACGTTTCGGCGATTACCCCTCCAAACACGTTGGAGGCTGTCAACACACGAGCGTATGGAATCCCTCCATTAACTACCTTCCCAATCTGATCGAACACGGTTGCTCCCGTGGCATCTCCTAAAAGTTCTTGCATTTGTTCTTTTGATGCCTCCAGAATTGATAACTCGGTAATCCACCCGGCATCAAACATCTTACGAACGGTAGGTTCTGCAAACTCTTCACACCCTAGCGTGCGAAAGAAGTACACTATCTCACTGATACGTCTTTCCTTGCACCACGGGTTTTTACATATCTTGTTCACGTGGTTTTCATCCCAATGTAATAACTTACCGCATGACGGACACTCGGTTATCTCATCCATCATCTTTTCATACTGCCAATCGTTGTACTCTAACGTTTGCAAGTGTTTAGGAATGACGTCACCTGATCTGATAATCTCTATTAACGCTCCTTCACAAATGTGGCGTTCCATGAGTTGATTCATGTTGTAGGCGGTTGCCCGGCTAACGGTTGCCCCGTCCATCTCTACCGGGTCTATGATGATAACCGGGTTAATGACACCCGTTTTACCAACCCCGTATTCTATGTGATCAACACGTGTTTGATACACGTCACACCATTCTTCACGCTTGAAAGCTATGGAATATGCCGGATTACCGTTAGGAAGGCGTCCTAGCTTTTCCTTAACGGCATACTCGTTCACTTCAAACACGATACCGTCAATCTTGTATTTCTTATTGAATCTAGGGTAAGCCGTGTTATCAATGAAATCGCTTAATAGATTATTTGTGGCGGCTAACAATAGCTTGTCAATTTCTACCTCTATTGAATCTGACACGTTATCAAATTCAGAACGCAACTTTACAAGCTGTTGATTCTTGTCTTCTGGTAAATCACACCCGTAACGAACGTAATCAACATCCATGATATAACTGTTCTGCCATCCGGTAGGAGAATTAAACATTCCTGCTACCATATTACGGGCGTTCTTATAAGTAAAATCTGAAGCGTTCTCTTTTAAATGCGAAAATGTTACCTTCGGCATTATGGCTTCTCCCCACGTGTGCATGGACGTGTGTTCAACATCCAACATTCCATTATCCATGTGTGAAAAATGAGCGTCGCTACGTTGCCCTTCCACACCATCACCTCGTGTCCATGCTTGAAACATTCCAGAATCAGTTTCATTACATAATAAACTGATCCCGTCAAACTTGGGCATCAGCACAACCATTTCACTCCCGGCAGCCTTCATCTTTTGTAACCACTTGCACAGGTCTTTAATCGTTTTTATCTTTTCAAGACTGTACATGGGTAACGGTAACTTTTCCATGCGATCGGTAGCCTCTTCGACAATACCTTTAGTGAAAAACTCATCGTTAGGAGATGCGTCACGTAATTGCTCCACGAGCGCATCGTATTCTAAATCTGATACCAATGGTTCACCTTCCCGATAGGCTTCGTTCAACCCTATCAAAGTTTCACGTAATTCTTTTATTTCTGATTTTTTCATCTTTTGCTTATTTGTTTTAACGCTGTAAAGCTACCACAAATTTACCAGACAACAAAGAAAGTAGGGATAAATCTCCCTACCGTGTACTCTCAGTTACCTTTGTCATCCAGATATAATTATCGGTACCGAATTTGAAACTTTCCATTGGAATGGACTGAATTTTATCCATGAATTTCATGTTAGTTAACCCGGTGGCAAACCTGTCAATGGTGTGAATAATGGATGTTACATCCTGTGCATCACGTACTTCGTGATAACGATTCTCACGGGTTTTCAACACCACAAAATTCACAACGTAAATCTTTACTTCCCCGAACACGTCAAGAAGTAACAGGTTCACATCAGCATTCTTAACGACACCTTTGCAGGTATCAAAAATTTCTTTAGTTATCATGTCCTAAAAATTTATTCATTGCACTTCTTTTACGCATCTCTTTCTCTTCGCTACCGCCCGCCCGCATATCCTTGTCAAACCGCTTACGTAATATCTCACGTTTTTTGTCGTCTGGCAGGCTCTTAAAACTATTTACACCAAACTCCGGGATAGTTACCTCCTCCTCTATAAAACGCAACGGCTCACCGCAAATAGAGCATATTGCAGACGTGTCAAGATAGGGAACCATTTTACCCTTACGTTTGTCATACTTCATCTTATACGGTGGTGTTTCCACCGGAATGTCACAGACTGGACACGTTTGGTTCTGGCACATTAACACGTACTTCATAGGTAATGCCTCCTTCCATATTCAGCTATTAACAAACTGTCCGTAAGATTGTTATCAGGAACTTTACACTTGTCTGTCCTAAATAGATTTTGTTGAGGAAACAGACGTTTAGCCGCGAGCACGGACATTACCTTCTTATCGGGATTCGCTTTTATTCCCTCGTACATTTCCTTCTGCCATTTCTTAGGGGCTACCATAACGATTGGCATACCACAAATGATGAACCCCAAACGAATCATACCACACACGAATCCGAAATTGAACGTGGCTTGCGCCGCTGACCCGTGTATGGCGTGTACATCCTCTATGACAACGATACTATTCTGGGGGTCACACTCGCATGAAAGATTGGTAATTAACTCGCCTAATGCGTGGGGGTCAATTTCTTTACCCACTTTCGGAACCGGGTATTGAGTTATACCCGATTTCTTCATTAGCGTGAAATACCCTTCCTTACCGGGGTCAACCCCTATCACAGCCCAATTATCAGAATTGCGGTTCATAGTTATAATTGGTTAGAGGTTCATCACATCCGTTATAATTGTAATTACTCAACATAACTGTATCCTTTCTCCTTTATGATTGTTAATGTTTTCACTCCTGTTTTTATATTCATAACATGGCTTATGATGTAAATCGGGTACGTGAAATCTGATAAAGATTCTACCAATAGGGAAAGCCCTAACGGGTCAGTACCTTCTAACACTTCATCAATTTGCAAGAAGTGTAACCCTCCCCATTTGTTCGTGCTGTTTATCATTTCCGCCATCGCTATGATTAACGATATCTCAATACGGGCACGCTCGCCACCGCTAAAAGACCAGAAAGATTTATATTCACCGTCCCCGTTAATCACGTACACCGTGATTTCACTTTTAACCTTCCCCTTTGAATCCTTCTTGAATCCCTCTATTGCCACCCGTAGTTCAGACTTTTGCTGTTGTAGGGAACGATTCGCGAAGTTCTGAATAATCTTTAACTGTTCCACAGCCAAAGACATCTTAAACTCTTTCAATCTTAGCCCCCACTGCGTGTTCTTAGCCACGAGTTCACGGTAAGCGTCCACCGTTTTCTCACGCTTCTTTAGTTTTACGTTGGCGAGCGCAATTTGTTCTTCCAGTTCATCAACACGAGGATTGATTAGGGGTTGGCTTTCCAACTTGTTAGCCTGCGCCTCAATGTAATCTGCCTCCTCGGCGCACCTGCTAATCTTCTTTTCATTATCAGCAATTTGCGCACGATACATCTTTATGCGGGCGTTGCTACGGTCAACATCACCTTTTAATTGGCTTATCAACTTCTGAACTTCACGCATCGCCGAAACATTCTCTTGCTCTTCGGAGCGCACCTTGACAAACTTCTTATCAAATTCTGCCACCCGATCAGCCAACTTTTTGAACTGATCGTTGAGTTCTTCCATGTCAACTTCGGCTAGGGTTTGGGCTTCCCGGTTTTCACGTATCTTAGCCTGAGCCTCTTCCACCGTTAATTCCACGTCAGAATCTGGTACGAAATGATGCCCGCATTTAGGGCACGTGATAGCACCTTTTAGGAAGGTTTCAAGTTGTTTAATCTCCGCTTCACATTCCAACCCTAAATTCTTAACCTCATTGATTTCCTGCCGGGCTTCCGCAAGAGCCTTATCTGCCGTGGCACGTTCTTTATCAATGGCACTGTATTTCTCTTCAAAAGAAATAGATTCTAACTTGGATAATTTCTTGTTTGTAACGTCAATAGTTTCTTGGGCTTTGGCAATCGTTTTGTTAGATTCCTCTATCGCTAAGTTACAATTTTCAATGTCCTTCTGGTGGCGTTCCAACTCGGTAGCGATATCTTCCACTCTATCTATGTAAGACTGCATTTGTTGGTCACGCTCTGCCTCGAGATCACGCCCTTTCTCATTCTCTAATTGGGTGGTGTAAGCGTTTAATTCACCCTGTACCGTGTTGACCTCCACCAATGCCGCCTCTATTTGTTCGTTAATGGGGGCGTTCTTGGCTTTCACGATATCATCAACTTCGTCAAGGGCATCTGCTTTGATAAACCTACTTATTAGGGAAAGTTTATCGGTGTTCGATGAAGAAACAAATGACTTGAAATTCTCCTTATTGATAAAGTAATAATTCCGTAAATCCTCCGAGGTAATACCTATCCAATTAAGAATGTAATTGTTGCCGTCTTTAAGGGTCGCCACCTGAACACGGGCTTCATTTACTTTTAACTCCAACGATGCCCCACCCTTGACACGGAGTGTTCTATGTATCTCTAACGTCTGCTTACGGATCGGGCAGTACATGGCGAGCCAAATGTGCGCCTCTTCTTCGCCCCACGTTATGAGATCGGCATCGACGACTTGTTTACGCAAGGCGTTATCAAGAACGGCTTTGGCTATGGCTGCGCCCATGCTACTCTTACCCGCCCCGTTCGTTTCCTTGCTTTCTATTTCGGTGAGATTCTTACCCTGTACCAGAACCGCACCAGAAATAAATTCATGGTACAGTTCTTTAAATGACAGGAAATTCTCTAAACGTAAATAAACCAAATTCATACTAAATCGTTTTAAGAATTGCTTCCTCTATTTTCTTTGCCGTGTCAGGGTGTTCTTTCAAATACTGCCGGGCACGTTCAGCCCCTTGACCCAACGTGGTATTACCAAAACGGTAGAAAGCCCCCGCACGAGTGATAACTTCCTTTTCAGTTCCCAACGTTATGAGTTCCGACAGCTTGTCAATACCCTCTCCAAAGCGAATATCAAATTCAGTCGTCCGTAGGGGAGGAGCAACCTTGTTCTTAGCCACCTTCAATTTCACGTGTATGGCAGTTTCCTCACCCTTATCACCCACCGTTCCAGACTTGGCTATGGTAATAATCTGAGAGGCGTAATAACCCAAAGATTTACCGCCGGGGGTGGTGGTAGGATCACCGTAAAAGACGCCAATCTTCTCACGGTATTGGTTAATGAATATCCCTAATATATTATTGGATTTCATATCCCCAACGAAACCCGGTAACCATGCGGACATCAAACGAGCGAGAACCCCCATCTTGGCGTCACCCACGTCAGCGTCCAAATAGCATTTAGGAAACATGGCTGCCACGCTATCCACCACGACCGCACAAATGTCTTTCGATTTAATTACTTCCCGCACCACCTCGAGACATTCCTCAGCCGTGTCGGGTTGGCATAAAATGAATTTGGACGGGTCAACGTCAACCCCGATAGAGGAAGCGTAATTTAAATCCAAAGCGTTCTCACGGTCAACGTAAACAACCGCCTTTCCGGTTGCCTTTTGTGCTTCTCGTATGGCGTGCAGTGCTAGAGTAGTTTTGCCGGAAGATTCAAAACCACGTAACTCTATAATACGCCCGAAAGCGTAACCGCCTCCCAACGCCAAATCCAATCCCATAGAACCGGATGAACAAAAGTCCACGTCAGCGGGTTCAGTTACCACGGTTTCTTTACCGAACTTCTTTTGTAAATTATTTACTAAATCTTCTATTCCTGCCATTTCATCACTTCTTTTAATAGTTTAAAGCCTTCTTCATACTCGTACCCTTTCTCTTCGCAAAAGGTTTTAAATTTCTCCTTTAAATCGCTTCCAGAAAGTTCTTGCAGCACTTCAGCCTCTTCGGTTTCCACAACTTCGATGTCATCATACTTGGTTTTTATAACGATACCTTTCTGCTCTAACATTTTCTTGTTGATAGATTTCACGTCCTCTCGTGTACCCGTTAAAACTACCCGCACGTTACACTCCTCTGTATCGGTCTCAGACAGTTCTTTTAACTGTTTGGGGGTAACGGTAGAGGCTTCCAACGCTATCGTCTTGTACGGCTTAAATTGACCCTTTACCAACGTTGTTGAGAGGTCACTGTACAGCACGGTAAAACCCTTTTCGTCATCTTCACCGAAATTATTTTGTCGAGTACTCGGTAGGTGAAACACCGTGGCTCCCGGTTGTTGTGCGTTGTGGTAATGCCCTAAAAACACTTTGCCGTACTTGGTCAGGAGTTTCAATTTAATCTTACTACTCACTTCACGCCCGTCATTATTAATAGAACCCTGAACCGCCGTGTGACTACACAGTACGGATTTCTTACCCGCCGGGGGTGTCAACGTGGCAAACTTCTTTAACCACACGTCCTGACTGTAAAAGGGCACGAAATCAAAATCAATACCTTCAATTACCCGTGCCTGCGGGGTTTCTATTAAATCAAAATTAGGGTGGTGACGGTACGGAGTTAGGAAACTTTCATCCGCCTCGTAATCCGTTTTGTCATGGTTGCCGGGTATGCAAATCAATGAAAGATCGGCATCCGCATACATATCCAACATCTGGTCAAGGCACGTGAGCAATTCTTGTCGTTGGCTAATACGGGAATCAAAGATATCCCCTAGCCATATCACCGTATTAACACCTAATTCATGCGCCAGATTTATTTCCTGATCCGCAAGATCAAGAAGTTCTAATGCGTTGTTTTCGTTCAGGTGTTTATCGGTACTTATTATCGCTATCGCTTGTTTACCCATATTAAGGAAGTTAAAGAAGCCCGTTTGTTAGACGGGCTCCCTGCGTTCTTATTGCTGTTGTTGTTTACGTCTTTCACGCATCTCACGTATCTTATCTGCTGCCCGTTTGCCATCGCTACTGTTAGCGTTTGCCGGGGGTGTAACCGGGGCGGCTGCTGCCGTGGTTTTCTTACCCGGTGTCTTTTTAGGAAGTTCTGGAGCGGGCTCCTCTTCAGGTTCTGGCTCTTCCTCCGGTTGATCCCAACCCAGTACATGGTCAATGTCATAACCGAGGTCTTCGTGTTTGATAGCCAATTGATACGCCTCCTCAAGTTCTTCACCCTCTAATTCTAATTCAGCGTAGTCATCACCGTACTGCCGCACGAATTCCGCATTCACGATAGCCAACTTTTCCTCATCGGTAGGTTCTGCTTTCTTCTTGGCGGGTGTCGGGGCTTTCTTTGCAGGGGCTTTAGCAACCGGGGCACTCTTCTTTTCCTCTTTTTCAGGCACTTCCTCAAACGGTAGGTCATCGGCAGCACCCTCCTCAGGTTGAGTTCCTTCGTTTGCCTCTACCTGTGCAGCCATATCCTCGATGAAATCAAGGAACTCATCGTCTGCAAATATGCCGTACCCGTTCTTGTCGTCAAAACGTTTCAAACCGTCTAATGCTAATTCAAAGTCACGTTTGCGGTAGCAATTCACGTACAATTCTTTCAGGCTCTTCATTTCCATCAACTTGTCAAGAACTGCATCCGGCACCTGATGTTTCTCGAAATACTCGTCCCACGTTTCGTTACGTTTCAACGGTAACGGTTTGATATCCACCTGCCGTTTACCCTTGTCATCCTTGAATTGATCCCATTGAATAGGGAAACCCGTGGTCGGATCACTGAACATATCAATTGCCGTTTCATCCTCGTTCTGGGCGCACAATTTCTCAGATTCACGGTTCAGTGCTTCCATCAGTTTCGGGTCAAAAGTATCCCGGTATATCTCTTTGTTGATGTACATATAACAAACGTACTCCAACCGAGGTTTAATACCCCATACCCACTTCCCAGAACTTTTAATTCTGTACCCGGTAACGGGGGCTAAGAATTTTGCCTTTTCCTCCTTGTCTTGGTAGTTCTCATCTGCCTTCATGTACACTCGGCGAATGTATTCTTCAATCGGGTCTTTCTCGTAACCACCATGAAGCGTGGCAATGAAAATTTTCTTGTTAGCGACTTCCTTTCCGGTAACTTTACCTTCCTTGTCATACTTTTCCACTTCACACTCCAACTGAGCCGTCATAGAGGGAACGTATGGGGAATCCCCCGGTTTGTGCGGTGGAAGCACACGTTTTACTACCACGCCATCTTCATTCTTGTAAAAGTTCGCACGGTTACCACTGCGGTTCCCGAAGAACGTGTCATGTTGTTTACCTTCTTTTACAGTTTTCTTCACCGTATCAAGTGAAGCTGCCTTCCATTGGTTTCTGTCAAATGCCATAATTTTTCTATTTACAATAATCAATCAATGTTTCTCTAATTTCCTTATTTACTTCTCGCAACTTGTTTAAATAGCCTTCCAATTCCGTATTGTCTTCCTGTGCTCTTATGTGACATACCCGCTCAATACAACCTTCTAATGTCAAGCCGTAGGCTACATCATCCATCTTACCATCCGGGTAACGCTTTGCATTAGAAGCCTCCTTCAATTCAAATAAATCAAATCTCTCTCTTGCATTTTCGCAAGGCTTCACAAAATAGACATCGTCTAGCTGAATGTATTCGTCAAAATTAATTTCATGTACTGTTGCCATAATTCTTTTTGTTAACGGTTAAAACCTTTCCTAGTTATTGTAAAACTATTTACGGCTCCCTCCACTAACTCGTTAAGAAATTCCGTAGGAGTTACAGGTTTTAAAACATTATTCAATTTTCTAGACTTGTCCTGAACCGCCCACAATAACGCATCAAGCATATTAAAATTCTTTTGGGCTTCAATATGCTCTAGGGCTATCTTCTGATATTCCTCATCGAGGATTACCGCTTCGTCCAACGCCTTCTCAGACAATTTAATTTCCTCCCCTTCTATCGTAAACCGCCCTTGGTTACGGTTGGCTTCACGCCGCCACATACGGCGCAAGTCAGCTTCGTAAATCTCCTTCTCCAACTTCTTTTCGTTCATGGTCTTTTCGGCTTCTGCCCGTAACATACCCACTTTATTCAAGAGGGCACTAACTGTCACGGCTTCTCCGTAAAGATTACCATAATCAATCGAAGTTAAACGGTCAATGTCTATACGGTCTTCGAAACCGTTTGTTTGTAACATAACGGGTACTCCGTTAAAATGCACGAGTATTTCCATAATCTTTTATTTTACAGTGTCAATGTCACTATGTTGGTTTCAAAATTCGCCCTTAAAATGTTTACTTCCTTACGTTTATCATACGCTATCGAGCCATTCAACATGATAATGTCCCCACGCCCGGTCAGGTAATCCCTTAATGTTTCAAACTCCGATTGGAACACCATAACCTCTAGGAAGTCATAATTATTTTCCAACAGTATTTTACACATCATTTCGCCCTTACGTGTCTTCTTGAGTTCAAACTCCGTAACGAACCCGGCTACAATAACCTGATTACCGTTAGGAAGGGTTTCACCCTGACACTCCTCTATTTCAGAATACACGTACTCGGGCGGGAATTGTCCCCCACCGTATCGTTCGTAAATGCCACGATAATCAAAGAATGCCAACCCGGACACTTTCTTTTGCATGAGTGCCCACCACCACGCATCTCCCATGTGCTTGTCAGCCCCTTCAAGTACCGGGTCATCATCTTTAATTTCGGTATTAGTAGAACCTAAGAAATTAATCAACAAATCAATACGATCAGAAGGTTCCTGCACGTTTTCCAACTTGTCAAACGCCCCCGCCAAAATCAGGTTTCGTATAATACGGCTATTAACCGCTGAACCCTTCCATTTATGTCGAACCACGAAATCATCCAACGAATAGTAATCACCATTCTCTTCACGTTCTTTTAAAATTTGGGTTGCGGCTTTTTCCGCTACCTGTTTTATTCCGGTTATAGACCAATACAAAGCCTTTTCCTTAAAGTTAATGGTAACATCCAACGCCGACAAGTTAATATCCACAGGACGCACCGTGCAGACCCCCGTCTTATTAATTTCCGCAATGTACCGGGGGTAATCAAAGTCTTGGGCGTATTTAAACGCTACCGACCAATACTCTATCGGATAATGCACCTTAATCCATTGGGAAATGTATCCGGTAATGGCATAGGCGGCGGCGTGGCTACGGTTAAACAAGTACGTTGAAGCCTTGTCAATGGCATCCCACACCTTCTCGCTGTATTCTTGGCTAACGCCGTAGTTATCCCGGTAATAGGGAATAAATCTTTCCTTGTATTGCTGTAACGCCTCGTACTTCTTCTTCACCATCGCTTTACGCACGTCATCTGCTTCCACCAATGACAACCCTCCTAACTCTCGGCATAACTGCATGATCTGTTCCTGATAAGCGAACACTCCATACGTATTCTTAAGAATATCTTTCGTACCAACGAAATACTCTACCTTGTTAGTGCCCTCCTTACGCAACACGTATTCATTATGGAAGTTGTTCTCCATCGCACCGGGGCGATACAGGGATATAGCCGCAATCAAGTCCTCTATATTTTCAGGCTTCATTTGTTTGCAATACCCGGTTAGCCCGTTACTGCCGAAGTGGAAGTTATCTTCATTCCACCCATTTTGGAAATAGGCGTACACTTCAGGGTCATCCAACGGCACGCTAAAAATATCAAGGTCTACACCTTCATGTTCTTTAATCAAACGTACCATGTCCTGAAACTTGTCAAACTGTTTCACCCCTAGCACGTCTTCTTTCAAGAACCCGGCTGCATCCATCTCACCACCTTCCCATTCGGTAACGTACTCGTCCCCCTGTTTACGAATAGGCACCCATCTAAACATATCGTTTTCATCTGGGAATACCATCATGGCACAAGCATGAATAGACTGCGCCAACGGTGCGGGCATCACGAGCATCGCTTCGTTAATCAAATCCGGGTGTTCCTTGACAAAGTGTTTAACAACGGGGTGGGCACACGCTATCTTAAACAGGTCTTCCGGCTTACGGTCTTTCACGTCAAACAACTTCATCATGTCGTTAACGTCCTTGAATTGCAAACCGTACACCCGTGACAAGGCTTTAAGAGCCGCACGTAATTGTAGAGCACTGTACGTTCCCACCGAACACACCTGTTTCCACCCGTAGCGTTCCTCCATGTACTTTTTTACACGAGGGCGGTCTTCACCGGGGTAATCACAATCAATTTCTAGTTACGCCCCCACCGTTACCAGTGGGGGCAACACATCAGGCATGGAAACGTACACGAATCCACGCCTGTCTTCTTTTTTAATGTTAATTACTTTCATTATATTTTCTTTTTAAACGTGCAACATGAGCCTTATTAAAACCCATATTTACAATTTCTTCATTAGATAAACCTTGTTTTACGAGTTGTAATATTTTATACGTTTTCCGATATTTTTCGGCACATTTTCCCATTACATATTCTTCTATTTCTTTATTATTCTTTAATCTAACCTCGGAAATTAGATACCTGAATTGTCTAATTTTCCTGTGCCTAACATCTTTAATACCCTCTAACTCTCGCAAATAAGAAAGGTGCTTTTCATTCCATTTCCACAAATCATATAAATATGCCGATTTTGCTTTTGGATTCTTATTTCCCTTACTTTTGCCATTCTTACGACGTTTTCTAGAAAGTCGACGTTTCATAGTTTCTGACCAACAACGACCGTAATTATTATTTACCTCCCCTTCACCCATAGGAGGAAAACCTCCCCCAATAACCATATTTAAAACATCTGGTCTTTCTAAAAATTTTTCATCAACAATATTGGCTTCAGATTGTAACGCATCTTCAATGTTTGCAAAGAAGCAAATGATTTTCTTTTCAAAATTTAAATACCCATACTTTGATAACGCTCTTCTAAAAGTTGTTTCTTTACCTCTTCGTTTATATAAACGACCATCTTTTAAAATTTTACACCCGTTGCCAATATACGTGTCATTATTAAAATCAACTCCACGATAAATTCTTACTCCAATGTAAATATCCCCATTGCATCTATTTGTAGTTTCATACAAATAAATATACTTACCTTTATCGGTTTTTATTGGCATTACCGAATAATTTATACATTTATCTAAATACATAACCTTAAATTTGATGCAATATACATATAATCTAAATCAATAACAAATTATATCGTCATTGATTTCTAATTCACCTGCTTTTACATGAAGTTTTTTACCATTTCGCCAAATAGGTAATTCTTTTTCAGAATCCACTTCTTTTATTTCCCCATTGCTTAACGTGAGAGTTACAATGGTTTCATTTTTCCAGTAACCCACACGACCCGCATTCAAGAAACGCTCGAACAGCAAGTCATATCGCATGGGATCAAGTTTGGTAATACCTAATAAATATGACACCAAACAACCCCCGGCACTACCACGGCTTATCCCCGTCATGATACCATTACGGTGACACCAATTGATAATGTCCCATGTAATTAAAAAGTAATCAATCGCCCCTCCTAGCTTTATAACCCCCACTTCCCTCTCAATACGCTCCATAATAACCTCTTCACCCCAATCCTCAATTAAATCAGGGTGAGCCTCAAGCCCCCGGTCTATAAGAGACCAAAAGAGATCCTCATT
>ENA-UEQP01001230-UEQP01001230.1-human-gut-metagenome-genome-assembly--contig:-NODE-1230-length-24645-cov-4.858922_pt1 | contig 24645 bp, 20 predicted proteins | sample MGYA00242951_ERZ507951 | MGnify/ENA primary metagenome ERZ507951 (study PRJEB26167, sample SAMN06115539) | human gut metagenome | host: Homo sapiens | place: China:Shanxi | collected 2015-11-18...
CGGCATCGAACTTTACGATAAAGATGGCTATCTGGTAGATATCAATGATAAAGAACTGGAAATATTCGGTTTGGCTGATAAAGGTGAGGTCTTAGGGGTTAGTCTGTTCGACAATCCTAATATTCCGCAGGAAATCAAAGAGAAGCTGAGGGCTCAGGAGGATGTAAACTTCTCCATAAGTTATGACTTCTCCAAAGTAAATAAATATATAAAAACCCACCGGAAAGGAATCATTAACCTTACTACTAAAGTAACCACGCTTTATGACTCTCAAAAGCAGTTTATCAACTATCTGTTTATCAATATAGATACGACGGAAACCACCAATGCATACACCAAGATACAAGAATTTGAGAATCTGTTTCTCCTGATCGGCGATTATGCCAATGTGGGGTTTGCACACTTCAATGTACTGACCAGGGATGGATATGCGCAAGATACATGGTATCGGAACTTAGGTGAAAAAGAAGGGACTCCCATGACTGAAGTAATTGGAGTATACTCACATGTACATCCTGAAGATCAGGCGGTTCTGAAGATTTTTGTTCGCGGAGTCAGAGAAGGGAAAGCTACCAGTTTGCGGAAAGAAGTCCGTATCTGCAGGGAAAACGGGAAATATACATGGACCAGTATTAATGTTATGGTCAGAGATTATCGTCCGGAGGAAGGTATTATCGAAATGCTGTGTATCAATTATGATATTACCACTCTGAAAGAGACTGAGCAGAAATTAATTATCGCCCGTGATAAAGCGGAAGAACTGGACCGTCTGAAATCAGCTTTTCTGGCTAATATGAGTCACGAAATCCGTACTCCGCTGAATGCGATTGTCGGCTTTTCCAGCCTGTTGGCAGAAACTGAAAGCAAGGAGGAATGTCAGGACTATATCAAGATTATACAGGATAATAATGACCTTCTCTTGCGACTGATATCTGATATTCTCGATCTTGCGAAGATAGAGGCAGGAACATTCAACTTTGTATATGCGGACTTGGATGTAAATGAGGTCTGCTCTGAAATTATCAAGTCCACTGGTATGAAAGTGAAAGGAGATATCAAGCTCCTTTTTGAAAAGCAAATCCCCGAATGCCATATCTATACAGATAAGAACCGGTTTATGCAGGTGATCACTAACTTTATAAATAATGCGCTAAAGTTCACCCATGAGGGGACTATCGCTTTGGGATACGAACAGATATCTTCTCAGAAAATAAAGTTCTATGTGCGCGATACAGGCGTTGGTATCCCTGCCAATAAGATAGCTCAGACCGAGTATGACAAGATAAAGCATCTGAAAGAAGCCCTTTCAAAGCGTGTTATCGGCCAGGACGAAGCCGTTGATAAGGTCGCAAAGGCAATAAAGCGTACAAGAGTTCAGCTTTCAAAACGCCGCAGACCGGCTTCATTTATTTTCGTCGGCCCAACAGGCGTTGGAAAAACAGAGCTTGTTAAAGTTCTTGGAGAAGAGCTTTTTGACGCCACAGAGCCGCTTATCAGAGTTGACATGACCGAGTATATGGAGAAGCACTCAGTATCAAAGCTTATCGGTTCGCCTCCGGGATATGTAGGCTTTGACGAAGCAGGTCAGCTTACCGAAAAGGTGCGCCGCAGACCATATTCAGTGGTACTTTTTGACGAGATAGAAAAGGCTCACCCTGACGTTATGAACATACTCCTTCAGATACTTGACGAGGGACGTATCAACGATTCACAGGGCAGAAGCGTTTCATTTGAGAACACGGTTATCGTCATGACATCAAACGCAGGTTCGACTGATAGAGATACAGGTGTGGGCTTCAATAAGACCGACAGCGATATCGCCAAGGATAAGGCAATGAAAGCCCTGAGAGAGTTCCTGCGTCCTGAGTTTCTTGGAAGAATAGACGAGATAGTTGTGTTCAATCCGCTCACAGAGGAGAATTTCGCAGGCATAGCAGGTCTTATGCTGGACGAGATGAAGTCGCCGCTGGGGGAAAAACATATCAGCCTGAGATATACAGATGAAGCTCTGAAAGCTATCGCACATAAGGCATATGGTCAGAAGCTTGGTGCAAGAGATATCCGCCGTGTCATAAGAAACGAGGTGGAGGATAAGATAGCCGAACTGCTTATAGACAAGGGCGAGGGAGCGGTGTCCGCCGTGGCAATATCCGCTGACAACGGAGAGATAAAGGTGGATGCACTTTAAAAGCCTAAAGTTATAAAATCAGGGTAAAAATTATAAAAAAATACTTGATTTTTATGACGGTATGTTATATAATAAAGGTAAGGTTGTTAGTTTTTTAACAACGTGAATTAAAAAATTAAATTGAGAGGTGTCTTTAAAATGGCAGGTTTAAACAAAGTTACTGTTGATGACATTAATGTAAAGGGCAAAAAGGTACTCGTAAGAGTTGACTTTAACGTTCCTCTTAAGGACGGCGTTATTACAAACGATAACAGAATAACAGCTGCTCTCCCAACTATCAAGAAGTTGGTAGCTGACGGCGGCAAGGTAGTTCTGTGTTCACATCTTGGCAAGCCAAAGAACGGCCCAGAGGCTAAGTTCTCACTTGCTCCTGCTGCTGCAAGACTTGCAGAGCTTCTTCCTGAAACAAAGGTAACATTCGCTGCTGACGATACAGTAGTTGGCGACAACGCTAAGAAGGCTGTTGCTGAAATGGCTGACGGCGATATCGTTGTTCTTGAGAACACAAGATTCAGAGGCGCAGAGGAAACAAAGAACGGCGAAGCTTTCGCTAAGGAACTTGCTGACCTCGTTGACGACGAAGTATTCGTAATGGACGCTTTCGGTTCAGCTCACAGAGCTCATGCTTCTACAGCAGGCGTTACAAAGTTCGTTAAGGAAACAGCAGTTGGTTACCTCATGCAGAAAGAGATCAACTATCTCGGAAATGCAGTTGAAACACCTGTTAGACCATTCGTTGCTATTCTCGGCGGCGCAAAGGTAGCAGATAAGCTCAACGTTATCTCAAACCTCCTCGAGAAGTGCGATACACTTATCATCGGCGGCGGTATGGCATATACATTCCTTAAGGCACAGGGCAAGGAAGTTGGTCTTTCCCTCGTTGACGATACAAAGATCGACTACTGCAAGGAAATGATGGCAAAGGCTGAAAAGCTTGGCAAGAAGCTTCTTCTCCCTATCGACACAACAGTTGCAGCAGGTTTCCCTGATCCTATCGACGCTCCTATCGATGTAGAAGTTGTTGATTCTGATAAGATCCCAGCTGACAAGGAAGGCCTTGATATCGGCACAAAGACACAGGAACTCTTCGGCGAGGCTGTTAAGTCCGCAAAGACAGTTGTTTGGAACGGTCCTATGGGCGTATTCGAGAACCCAACACTTGCAGCAGGTACTATCGCAGTTGCAAAGGCACTTGCTGAAACAGACGCTACAACTATCATCGGCGGCGGCGACTCAGCAGCAGCAGTTATCCAGCTCGGTTTCGCTGACAAGATGTCACACATCTCAACAGGCGGCGGAGCTTCACTTGAATACCTCGAGGGCAAGGTTCTTCCGGGTATCGACGTTATTGCCGACAAGTAATTTATATATTTGCTCGACTTAAAAGCTGGGGCAGGCAGTCATTTGCCTGCCCCTTTTTAATTATGGGGGTATCAATGATTTACCGTGAACCTTTGGTTTTGACAGTATACTATTCACAAAGCAGTATTACTGCGGCATTTGTTTTTGCCTGTATATTGGCTGTTGCGTCGGCACTGGCGGCAGTTGGATTTGTAAAGATCGGCTGTAAGCGTTACGGAAATTCAGAAAGTTCCGATGATTGCAGTAAATATGTTAAAACGTTTGCTAAGGTAGTAGGGGAAAGCAGATCCGAATATGAGGATTTTTCCGAAAGCAGGGGAGCGTATACTTCCTATGTAAACCAGCTTGAAATCGAATATACAGATCAAAGCGGCATAGTTTACCGCAAATTTATCGAAAACATTCTTAACGACGGCTATGTAAATATATGTTATGGTGAGAATGATCCCGACGATTTTTACCTTTCGGATTATGCAGACGGTATCGCCGAAATTGAAAATGAATGCCGCGGCGAATTTGTTTACGGGATAAGCATGAGAATTTTTTTCGGAGCTTTTGCAGCGGTGTTTGCTGTAATCTCTATAATGACTTTCATACATACTTTTAATATGAAAACCTTCGAGGACAGCGGGTCGGAAAGCGGACATATTGTCATTATCTCGCCCGATTCCTCTGAAAGAAACGAGGTGACGGAATGAACGAATTAATGCTTTTAGCTGAAAATTTCAAGGTCAGTGTTTTGGCAGGCGTTAACCTTGGCTGGCAGGGAATCGGAGGGATAATTCTGTTCCTTACAGGAATAGGGCTGATATATTTCGGTATAAAAGCCTTGCAGGGCTATCGCTTTTTCCCTGAGCAGGAATATAATATCCCTGAGGAGGATCACTACGAACCAACTCAGGCAAAAGCTTTGCAGAAGATCAAGACCACAATGCCTGATTTCAACGGCGGTGAGGACAGAGTTTTTACCGAGTGGAAAATCGGCTATACCATTGACGGCGAGAAGTATACACAAATAATCACAGACAACGGCTATGAAAAGGGCGATATGATAGACATAAAGTATAACCCCGCAAACCCACAGAAATTTTACCTTGATGATGAAAAATCAAAGGTAGAAGTCACTGAGGAGGAAAAGGAAGCCGAGGAAAAAGAGGAGAAAACGCCTTTCGGCTATGCGGCTATCGCTATCGGTGTCCTGCTTGGCGTTTTTGGTGTCGTTATGCTTATAGACAAGCTGTAAAAAACAGATAAAATAAGTCCAAGCCTTTGTTAATTAGTTGACAAATACGAGTGAATGTTGTATAATAGACTTGGAAAACTAGCAGGAGCAGTTTTTCTGTTCCCTATAAAAAATAAAGGAGTTTTTTATCATGAAAAAAGCTGTAAGAAAAGCAATTATTGCAGGAAACTGGAAAATGAACAAGACAAGACCTGAGGCTAAGGAGCTTCTCGAAGCTATCAAGCCACTGGTTGCAAACGCTGAGGGCAAGGTAGAAGTTATCGCTTGCGTACCTTTCACAAACCTTGAAACTGCTATCAACGCAACAGCAGGTTCAAACGTAAAGATCGGCGCAGAGAACGTTCACTTTGAGAAGAGCGGTGCTTTCACAGGCGAGATCTCAGCAGATATGCTCGTTGAGCTTGGCGTTGAGTACGTTGTTATCGGTCATTCAGAGAGAAGACAGTATTTCGGTGAAACAGACGAAACAGTAAACAAGAGAACAAAGGCAGCTCTTGCAGCTGGTCTTAAGCCTATCGTTTGCGTTGGCGAGCTTCTTTGGGAGCGTGAGTGCAACATCACAGAGGAAGTTATCGCAAGACAGGTAAAGCTTGATTTCTTCGGCGTATCAGCAGAGGACGTTAAGAAGTCCGTTATCGCTTACGAGCCAGTTTGGGCTATCGGTACAGGCAAGACAGCTACAGCAGATCAGGCAGAGGAAGTTTGCGCATTCATCAGAGCAACACTTGCTAAGATCTATGACGAGGCTACAGCAGAGGCAGTTACAATTCAGTACGGCGGCTCAATGAACGCTAAGAACTGCGCAGAACTTCTTTCTAAGGAGAACGTAGACGGCGGTCTTATCGGCGGCGCTTCACTGAAGGCTGCTGACTTCAACACTATCGTTCAGGCTGCTGTTGAGGGCTAATTAACAGACGGATATCTAGGGGCAAAATATCATTCGTCACAAGAACAAACAAATAAAAAGTTCCGCAGGGGACGGCTGCGGCTGTCCTCTGCTTTTTTTGAACATGGGGACGCAACTATGAAAAAATTAATATTTGCAGCATTAGTATTATCTATGTGTATGTCATTTGCAGCTTGCGGAAGCGTTGACGAAAGCAGCGCAACGGCGGCAGAAAGCTCTCAGACAACATCTGAGGCTCAGCTTGAAAATGTAACTATCAAAATGGACTCTAGTAAGCTCCTTAGCGGCGTTGAGTTTACAGACAGCGAGTTGCTCGACAAGATAACAGAGTTCCGCACGAAAGTCATGGAAAACGCAGAAGAAAAAGAGCCGGATTCAAAGGAGTACGTTGTTGGCGGCGATTGGCTGGATATAAAATGTTCAGAAGGTCCAGCTATCTACTATGAGTCAGGAGAGAGTAACTTTGTCCGTATCGGCGCAAAGACCTATTACACAAGCGACGATACCGCCAAGGAATTTAAGGAATATGTCCTGAGTTTCCTTGAAAATGGCGGTTATTGGGGATAATACGAATATAAATGATGTTGAAAGGACTAAGAAATATGTCAAAGAAACCCATAGCACTTATCATTATGGACGGCTTCGGCTATAATCACAAGGATTACGGCAACGCTATCAGAGCTGCCAAAACACCTAATATCGACAGACTTCTTGCCAACTATCCGCACACTCTTATCGGTGCAAGCGGCATGGACGTTGGACTTCCTGATGGACAGATGGGTAACTCAGAGGTAGGCCATACAAATATCGGTGCAGGAAGAATAGTTTATCAGGAACTTACAAGGATCACAAAGTCTATCAAGGACGGCGAATTCTTCTCAAACGAAGCTTTCACAGCAGCCGTTGAGAACTGCAAGAAGAATGACAGCGCACTCCACCTGTTCGGACTTCTTTCAAACGGCGGCGTTCACTCACATAATTCACACCTCTATGGTCTTTTGGAGCTTGCTAAGAAAGCAGGTCTTACAAAGGTATACGTTCATTGCTTCATGGACGGCAGAGATGTTCCTCCTACAAGCGGTGTTGACTTCGTTGCTGAGCTTGAAGAAAAGCTCAAGGAAATTGGTGTCGGCAAGATAGCAACAGTAATGGGCCGTTACTATGCAATGGACAGAGATAACCGTTGGGAGCGTGTAGGCAAGGCTTATGACGCAATGGTATACGGCGAGGGCAATAAGGCTGATAACGCAGTTGACGCTATCAAGGCTTCCTATGCCGCTGACGTTACAGACGAGTTCGTTGTTCCTACAGTTATCGATGAGAACGGCAAGATATCCGCTAACGACAGCGTTATCTTCTTCAACTTTCGTCCTGACAGAGCAAGAGAGATAACAAGAACTCTCGTTGACGACGACTTCACAGGCTTTGAGAGAAGAAACGGCAGATTCCCACTTTACTATGTCTGCATGACACAGTATGACGCAACAATGCCAAACGTTGACGTTGCATTCAAGCCAGCAAGCCTTGAAAATACTTTCGGCGAGTATATCGCAAAGAAGGGTCTTTCACAGCTTAGAATCGCCGAAACAGAGAAGTATGCACACGTTACATTCTTCTTCAACGGTGGCGTAGAAGCTCCTTTTGAGAACGAGGACAGAGCCCTCATCAATTCACCAAAGGTAGCAACTTATGACCTCCAGCCTGAAATGAGCGCATATCTTGTTTGCGACGAAGTTCTCAAGAGAATAGAGTCTGACAAGTATGATGCAATTATCCTCAACTATGCAAACTGCGACATGGTAGGTCACACAGGCGTGTTTGATGCAGCCGTAGCAGCAGTAGAAGCAGTTGACGAGTGCGTAGGCAAAACGGTTGACGCAGTTCTTGCAAAGGGCGGCATAGCGCTTATCACAGCAGACCACGGCAACGCAGATAAGATGATGGAAGAGGACGGCTCTCCGTTCACAGCCCACACAACAAACCTTGTACCTCTTATTATCGCAGGCGCAGGCAATGTTCTTATCAGAGAGGGCGGCGTTCTTGCTGACCTTTCACCAACAATGCTCAAACTCATGGGTCTGGAGCAGCCAAAGGAAATGACAGGTAAGTCTATCATCAAGGACTAATTTCCATAAAATAATCAAGGCAGTACCGAGAAAATCGGCACTGCCTTTTTTGTATCCCATCTATTCACTTGCTCTGTATATTGCCCAAACCCTATTTCAGCGGGTCAAGCCCTTTAGCCATTATGCAGTAGGTACTGCCGTATGGGTTCGGTATGGGTGGCATTCTGCTCACATGGAACTCTTTCGGCAAACCACGGCTGTCACATGGGAAATTCATGGTCACACAAGTGCCTTTGCCGATCTCACTGCGATAACTCAGCTCACCGTCAAAACGGTCGCAAAAGCATTTTGCCAGTGCAAGCCCCAACGCCTCACTGCTACTGTATTTCTGGAATGTGCCAAAGGGCGTGATAGCCGCCTGCCATACATCGTCTGTCATGCCGTTGCCGTTATCACTTACTGACAGTATTATCCTGTCGTCCTCAGTTTTTAGGATAAGCTCCACCTGCCGCTGATCCTTGTCATTGTACATATATGCGTTCACAAGCAGATTTACAAGCACATTTTTAATAAGGCTTTTGTTTGTTTCAAAATAAATGCACGGGTCAATGGAATATCTGAAAATACAGCCGTCCTCCTCAAGCAAATTGCCTTCTTCGTCGCACACCTCACCACATATGTCTGATAGGCTCTGATATTCAGTTGTGAAATTGCCACTGAAATATTTTGCAAGTTCTGTCATGTTCACCGTTGCGGAAAAAGTCTTCAGTATACGAAGTCTTGCCTCATGGTCAAAATGCTCATATTCAGTGCCGGCTTTTGAAGAAAAGGATTTCTTTTGGCTGTCAAGCATCGCTAACATTTTAGAAAGCTCCATCCTTATGTTGCCGAGAAAATTCGATTTGAAACGTAAATACCCAGACTTGTCCGAAAGACGTTCTATGTCCATGCAGGAGTAATAGTGTATGAGATAATTCGTTATAATGCCATTATCTCTCAGTGGTTCAAACCGCATTGCCGCCGAGTCTGCAAACCTGCCCTTATATTCAAAGGTAGCTGTCTTTTCAACAGGCAGAATGAAAGCGTTTTCCGGAGTATCGCATAAAGCAGAAATATCTATAACATCAGGCAGATCGCCATGATTTTTCCAAATGACATTAAGCTCAGCGTCAGTGAGGATAATGTTTTCCTCAGACTGAGCGTATATCTCTTTCACAGAAGATGTCAGTTCCACTTTGTTAGCCTGCCTTTCATAAAGATCTCATGTAAATATTATAACCTAAACTGTCGGGGTAGTCAATAAAAAATCATCAATATTTGATCACATTTTAAAGAATTTAGCAGTGCTTTGACGAATCAGGACGCAGGTGGCTTTGCGGTATTGCCTTAAAGAAAAAAGTTCTAAGTTTTTTGTAAAAACACTTGCAATGTATAGAAAAATGTAGTATAATAAATACAGAAAAATTTTTAGGAGGTAAATTAATTATGGCAGTTAAAGTCGCAATTAATGGTTTTGGACGTATTGGACGTCTTGCATTCAGACAGATGTTTGGCGCAGAGGGCTACGAGGTAGTTGCAATCAACGACCTGACAAAGCCTTCAATGCTCGCTGATCTTCTTAAGTATGATACAGCTCAGGGCGGTTACTGTGGTAAGATCGGTGAGAATCTCCACACAGTATCAGCAGACGATGAGGCTAATACTATCACTGTTGACGGCAAGACTCTTAAGATTTATGCAGAAAAGGACGCTAAGGATTGTCCTTGGGGCGACCTTGGTGTAGACGTAGTTCTCGAGTGCACAGGCTTCTATACATCAAAGGCTAAGAGCCAGGCTCACCTCGATGCTGGTGCTAAGAAGGTAGTTATCTCAGCTCCTGCTGGTAACGACCTCAAGACTATCGTTTACTCAGTAAACGAGAAGACACTTACAGCTGACGATACAATCATTTCAGCTGCATCTTGCACAACAAACTGTCTTGCTCCTATGGCTAATGCTCTTAACAAGTATGCTCCTATCCAGAGCGGTATCATGAGCACTATCCATGCTTACACAGGCGACCAGATGATCCTTGACGGTCCTCACAGAAAGGGTGACCTGAGAAGAGCAAGAGCTGGTGCTGCAAACATCGTTCCTAACTCAACAGGTGCTGCAAAGGCTATCGGCCTTGTTATCCCAGAGCTTAACGGCAAGCTCATCGGTTCTGCACAGAGAGTTCCAGTTCCAACTGGTTCAACAACAATCCTTACAGCAGTTGTAAAGGGTGCTGACGTAACAGTTGAAGGCATCAACGCTGCTATGAAGGCTGCATCTTCTGAGTCATTTGGCTACAACGAGGATCCAATCGTTTCTTCTGACGTTATCGGCATGAGATTTGGTTCACTCTTCGATGCTACTCAGACAATGGTATCTAAGATCGCTGATGACCTCTATGAGGTACAGGTAGTTTCTTGGTACGACAACGAGAACTCTTACACATCACAGATGGTAAGAACAATCAAGTACTTTGCTGAGCTTGCATAATCTGCACAGCTAAAACTAAATTGCTTACTAAAGACCGCTTCATCATGAGGCGGTCTTTTTTTGCGTATGTATACAACAAAGGTGAGCAAAAACTGGCGAACACTGTTCGCCCCTACGATTTATATTACACAAATGTAGGGGACGGCGCCCTCGACGTCCCGCATACTATGAACGATAAATCAGCCAAATAAAAAGGACGAACCCCAAGCTCGTCCTTTTTTCGTTCATATCAGAAACCACGTCTTCCGCCATGACCACCGCCAAAGTTTTTTCCCTTGGAATTAGAAGTAACAATGCCGTCAATAGTCACGGTTTCCGACTGCGACCCTGCCGTAATGGTGTAAGTTTCGCCTTCTTTCAGGTCAGCGCTTGTGAATACAACGCTCTGCCAAGTCTTTGTAGGGGTAAAGCTTAAGATCTCCTTGCCGTCACTGTCAGTGATAGTCAGTTTTTCGTTTGCTGAAACTGTCGAACCAAGATCGTGCAGAACACTGTATTGTGTGGAGTTGTCACCGAAGCCTTCTTCCATTCCAACTGCACCACAGGCGATGAGCGTTCCCCCTGTTACAGTTGCAGTGCCGTTGTAGTCAAGTGCACCGTTGCCACCGTTAGTAGGTCCGCAAACGCAAACTGTACCGCCTGTCATAGTGAAGTTGCCATTTGAGTCAAGTCCGTCGCCTTCAGCGTCAATGGTTACAGTTCCTCTGTTGATGTTAAGTTCAACGCCGTCCTGTGACGAGAATTGGTCAGCACCCATTCTGTCTGTTGATCCTGTGTCGCTTCCGCCTGCGCAGTTTATTCCGTCATCGCTTGATACCACTGATATGGTGCCACCGTCTATTGTCACGATAGATCCCTCGATACCCTCGTAGCTCTTTGTGATGTCTACAGTGCCATCGGATATGGTCAGGTTTCCGCTAGCGTGCATACCGTCATCACCTGACGCCGCAGAAATGTTTCCTCCTGTTACCACAATGCTTCCATTGCTGTGTACAGAATCATCTGCCGAGTCTATCTTAAATTCACCGCCGCTTATGTTCACCTCGCTGCCTGCTTTTAACGCCTTTGCAGATGTTGATGTGCTGTCCGTTGTATCTGTGCTGTCAGTGGTCGTGTTAGCAGCAGTTTCTATGGTAAGCCCCGTGTCGTCAGCTGTAGGCATCGTAGGAGGGTCACCGCCCATGCCGTTTCTGTTATCGTCAGGTCTGCCCATTCCGCCGTTCGGACCATCGCCGCCGTTTCCCATGTTGTTATGCCAATCGCTGTTTGGCGTGCCGTCAGACTTCATAGAAGCGTTTGCACTTCCACCGCCTGTGGTGATGTCAAAGCTTCCGCCCTCGATAGAAAGCACAGTTTCCGCCTCGAATGCGTCATTGTTTGCGACTACTGTGAAGCTTCCCCCTGTCACGCTTATAAAGCCTTTGTCAGAAGCCTCTGTGTTAGTGGATTTTATACCGTTCGTCCCTGCGGAAATGTTGAATGTGCCGCCTGATATCTTAACGCTGTCCTTGCCCTCCATGGCGGTTGAAGCCGAGGTCACATTGATATTGCCGTCAGTGATAACAAGATCGTCCTTTGAAACTATGCCGTGCTTGTAGTTTGCATTCACAGTAAGTGTACCGCTGCCGTTTATAGTAAGGTCGGCTTTGGAGAAAATAGCACCGTCTGTGTTGCTGTCATCTTCTCCTAAAGAGTAGCTTGCACTGTCCGTCAAAACGTTCTCTGTGCCGTCCTCCAGCACGATATAAACTTTTTTAGCTTTGCTCACAAGCAGGGGAGCGTTGTCAGCACAAGTTATGTCAACTCCATTGAAAATAAGCTTTATTTCAGCCGTCTTGTCCGCTGAAACGATTATCCTGCCGTTGGTCGCCGTGCCTGAAAGAATGTAAGTGCCTGCCTGCAAAATGGTAACAGTTTCCCCTTCTGAGGTCGCACCCTCACCGTCTATAGCCGCACTGCCATCAGCAAATGTAATCCCTACCGAGCTTTCCTCGTCATATCCAACGTCAATGTCCTCTGCCGCAATGCTTGCGTCAATGTCAGACTTTGCCGCCTGAGAAACACTGCTTGTGGTCTGTGAAGAACTTGCACTCTCTGAACAGCCTGAAAAAGCTGTGACCGTGATAAAAAATGCCGCCGTGATAGCTGCCAGCTTTTTAGTGTCCGAAATTTTCATGAAAAATACCCCCTTGTATGGTAAAAAAGGTTGAAAAAAGCCGCACAAGACCGCTTTAGCCTTGTGCGGTTTTGCTTATGGATACTTTTGTTATTTTGTCAGAACGATTGTTCCTCAATGTCTGCTGCCACTGCACACATTATCTCAAGGTTGCCATTTCTGCATCTAAGTTCGTCAATAAGCTGCTTTTCGTTAGCATCACCCTTTAGCTCTATGCGATATCTCAGCTTGAAAAGGCTTCCCATATTTGTGGTCTTTACCGAAACAAGCTCACATTCTGAAAGATACTTTTCAAATATATCGTCAAATACCTCGGTGTAATCAAGGCTTTCAGGAATAGTGATACTAAGCTCCTTGTGACCCGACTTCTTTTTGCCAATAGGCAGAAGCGTGTAAATAATATTCAGCAGGCTCACGCACACAGCAAGCATAAGAGCCAACGCAAGGTGGTTCGTGCCCGTCGCAAGACCGACAGCCATTGAAAGGAATATAGCGCATATGTCCATGGCACTTCCCGGTACAGAACGGAATCTTACCAAGCTGAATGCACCCATAACAGCCACGCCCGTGCCGATGTTTCCGTTTACAAGCATTATCACTACCTGTACTATCACAGGCAGCAAAGCAAGCGTCATCATAAAGCTCTTTGTCTTTTTCTGCTTGAAGTTGAAAGCAAACGCTATTATAAGACCAAGCACCAACGAAGCCGCAGTGCTGAAAATAAATTCGTTTGTAGTTATCGCCGCCACGGTCGTTTCAGTGGTGGTCACAGTAGTAGCCGCAAGAGTAGTTGAATTAAGCACAGCTTATCACCTTACCTTTATGTATTTTTTCAGAAAACTCGTTAAGATATGCAGTTCCGTATTTTGAGAATGACGCAGGATATATCTCCAGTTCATCAAGTATAGCCGATAACCAAAGAGGCATAGCGTTCGGTATCTTTATCTCCATTACCCTCATGCCGGCAGGCAGAAGCTCTTTTCCCCAAATGCCCTTGTCAAGCTCATTTTGCTCCTCACGGTAAAGAATGTGCGTGTCAAAGGTCAGCCTAAGGGACGGATCTTCCGTACCGCAGTAAGCAAGCCTGTCATAGCTAAGATACATAGCAGGAGCAATGCCCTCATAGAATTTGAGAAAATATTTCAGCTCGTTCTCTATCTGCGGATTATCATGAGGTACCTCTTTGCCTGCAAAGAAATCACGGGTCTGTGCAAGGGTCATTTCAATACGCCTCTTGTAGACTACACCCTTGTATTTCTTTTTTAGCTCCACAAAGACCATGTCTTCATCATTAGGTACGCCGTAGCTCCTCACTCTCAGCTTTTCCTTGTAAACAGGCTTTTCAATAGAGTTTCTCACAAGCTGATGACTTGGTGTGTCATAATATATGTTGCAGATAGTGCTTTTGTAATATCTGTCTTTGACAAAATGCCCATCGAGCTTTTTTATAAGCTTTTCATAAGTCGGTTCATCAACGATATATTTTTTCTCTATCCGTCTGAACACTTCCTGACTGCCATTCATATCCACGCCTCTTTTCGTGATTTTTTCGTATGTCTTGTGTAAACTTTCCTTTGATTAAAAGTATATATGAATAACTTTAAATATAGCTAAACCTTATATGTATTTTGTGTAAAAGTTTATGAATATTGCAAAATACCTTATATTTATATACAAAAAACGGGTGAACTTCTGTCCACCCGTGGAAATTATTTTGCACTATATTATTCCGCAATAGCCTTGTGGAAGATCTTCTTGCCCTTTTTGATAACAACAGGCTCAGAGAGATCAACAAGACCCTTAGGGTCAGTGAACTTCTCGCCATTCACCGCAATGCCGTTCTGAGTAACAAGACGTCTAGCCTCGCCGTTTGAAGGACAAAGTCCGCACTTAACAAGAAGCGTAAGAATACCGATCTTGCCGTCAGTAAGATCAGCCGCTGCAATAGTCGTGCTAGGCATATCGTCGCTGTTTCCACCGCCTGCAAAAATAGCCTTTGCCGCAGCGTCAGCCTTGTCAGCCTCCTCCTTGCCGTGAACAAGTTTTGTCAGCTCGTAAGCCAAAAGCTCCTTAGCCTTGTTGTATTCAGCACCCTCCATGTGCTTCTCCATTTCTTCTATCTCCTCGATAGGAACGAATGTGAGCATCTTCAGACACTTGATAACATCAGCGTCACCAACGTTTCTCCAATACTGATAGAACTCGTATGGAGAAGTTTTTTCAGGGTCGAGCCATACAGCACCCTTTTCGGTCTTGCCCATTTTCTTGCCCTCGGAGTTAAGAAGCAGAGTGATAGTCATTGCATAAGCGTCCTTGCCAAGCTTCTTTCTGATAAGCTCAGTACCTCCCAGCATATTAGCCCACTGATCGTCACCGCCGAACTGCATATTGCAGCCGTAATCCTGGAAAAGTCTGTAGAAGTCGTAAGACTGCATTATCATGTAGTTAAATTCAAGGAAAGTAAGACCCCTTTCCATTCTCTGCTTGTAGCACTCGAATGTAAGCATCTTGTTTACAGAGAAGCAAGCACCAACATCACGAAGCACATCGATGTAGTTAAGGTCCATGAGCCAGTCAGCGTTGTTTACTACAAGAGCCTTGCCGTCAGAGAAATCAATGAAACGGCTCATCTGCTTTTTAAAGCAAGCAACGTTGTGCTCGATAGTTTCCTTTGTGAGCATCTTTCTCATGTCAGACTTGCCCGAAGGGTCGCCTATCATGCCTGTTCCGCCGCCCAGCAGAGCGATAGGCTTGTTGCCTGCCATCTGAAGTCTTTTCATAAGGCAAAGCGCCATAAAGTGACCAACGTGGAGTGAATCAGCGGTCGGGTCAAAGCCGATGTAGAAAGTAGCCTTGCCGGCGTTGATAAGCTCCTTTATTTCCTCCTCATCAGTAAGCTGAGCGAGAAGACCTCTTCTTTTCAGTTCTTCAAATACTGTCATTTTTCATACCTCCGTATTATTTTGCGGTACATAAATAAAAAATCCTCTGACAGAATATCTGTCAGAGGACGAATTATCGTGGTACCACCTCAGTTTATCGGGAAACTCCCGACCTTACAGGTTCAGCAGAAAGCGAAGCCATAGCACTGTAACGTGTGCAAACCGTTCCGCCTTACGCAAAAGCTTTCTCAGCGAACAGCTCAGGAATGTATTCACACTTTGTAGAAATGCTTTCTCGCACCGACCGAAAGCTCTCTGAAATTTCGCAAAAGGCTACTTATTTCCGTCATAGCATTTAAACCTATTGATATGACTATAGCACACTTTCACCCTTTTGTCAACCCCATTTTTTAGAAGTGAGGAGTGAGGAGTGAGGAATGAGGAATGAAGGTATCGCCTGCGGCGATGATTATTGTAGGGGACGACGCCCTCGGCGTCCCGCTCGGAGGTGCGAGGCTTGAATTATCACAAACCATGCCGGTGTACAAAGACGGGCGAACTTTTTGCCCCTGCATTATCCCCCACTTTTTTAAAGAATTAACTTATTCGTCTACAAATGTACAAAAACATATGATATAATAAAATTTATATGATTTTATTTAGTTGGGAGATAGAAAAATGCTGAAGCTTTTTAGGTATCTGAAAAACTATAAAAAAGAAAGCATAATCGGTCCGCTGTTTAAGCTTATCGAAGCCTGCTTCGAGCTTGCAGTGCCGCTTGTTATGGCTAATATCATTGACGTGGGTATAAAAAATCAAGATAAGCCCTACATCTATAAAATGGGTGGCGTGCTTGTCCTCCTCGCCTTCTGTGGTCTGGCTTGTTCGCTGACTGCTCAGTGTTTTGCTGCCAAAGCGTCCCTGGGCTTTGGAACAGCCCTCCGACGTGACCTTTTCAAGCATATCAATTCACTGTCCTATGCGGAAATAGACAGCGTTGGAAGCCATACCCTCGTCACAAGAATGACAGCGGATATCAATACCGCACAGCAGGGCGTGAATATCCTCCTTCGTCTGTTTCTTCGTTCGCCTTTTATCGTTTTAGGCTCAATCATAATGGCATTCTCTATCTCAGTGAAGCTTACCCTTATCTTCCTGATAATCGCGCCTTGCCTTGCCTATGTCATCTACCTTATAATGCACATCACTATCCCGCAGTATAAGAATATCCAGAAAAAGCTTGATAAAACTAACCTTATGACAAGCGAAACTCTCACAGGCGCAAGAGTTATCAGAGCCTTTTCCCGTCAGAAAGACGAGGAAAAAGAGTTTGCTGATAATACCGAGGAGCTTAAACGTCAGCAGATTATCGCAGGAAGAATTTCCGCTCTTATGAACCCTGCCACCTATGTTATCGTAAACTTTGCTATCATCGCTATCATTTGGTTTGGTGGCAAAACGGTTTATACAGGCTTTATCTCACAGGGCGAAGTGATAGCCCTTGTAAACTATATGAACCAGATACTTTTGGCACTCCTTGCTATGGCGATACTCGTTACAAATATCACCAAAATGCAGGCTTCCGCTATCAGAATAAATGACGTTTTCGCTGTGGAGCCAAGTGTATCCGATAAGGATAATAAGCCTGTCGCAACTGACGGTAATGCCCCATGCGTAGAGTTTAGGAACTGTTTCTTCTCCTACGCATCAGCCGAAGCCGACTCCCTTTCGGATATAAGCTTCAAAGCCATGAAAGGCGAAACTGTCGGCATAATCGGTGGTACAGGCTCGGGTAAGACCTCTCTTATCAACCTTATACCAAGATTTTATGATGTCCGTCAGGGCGAAGTCCTTGTTGACGGCGTTGACGTAAAGGAGTACCCATTCTCACAGCTCAGAGGTATGATAGGCATTGTTCCTCAGAAAGCCGTCCTCTTTAAGGGTACTATAAGACATAATATGCAGTGGCGTGATAAAAACGCCACGGACGAGGATATCTGGAACGCTCTTGACATTGCTCAGGCAAAAGACTTTGTAGAGAAAAAGCCTGATAAGCTTGACGAGATGATACTTCAGGAGGGCAAAAACCTCTCAGGCGGTCAACGTCAAAGACTTACCATTGCAAGAGCATTGGTTGGTGATCCTGAGATACTCATTCTCGATGACTCAGCCTCCGCCCTTGACCTTGCCACAGATGCAAGACTAAGAAAAGCTATCCACGAAAAAACAAGCGGCATGACCGTTTTCATAGTTTCACAGAGAATCTCATCTATAAAAAGTGCCGATAAGATAATTGTTCTTGACGATGGCAAAATAGCAGGTATCGGCACTCATTCAGAGCTTTATAACGGCTGCGAGGTATATAAAGAAATATGCCTTTCACAGCTTTCAGAAAAGGAGGCGCAGGCAAATGGCTAAGCAAAGCACAAAAAACAAGCTTGATACCTCGGCTCTCAGACCGCTTCTAAGATACGCAAAACCGCATATGTGGCTGTTCGTCCTGTCTATGGTCTTTGCAGTCATAACCGTTGCCACCACCCTTTATGCTCCTATCCTCGTCGGCAACGCTGTTGACCTTATCATAGCCAAGGGACTTGTAGATTTTGACGGAATTATCAATATCATCATCAAGCTTGGCATAACAGTCACCGTAACAGGCATTGCCCAGTGGCTCATGTCACTTTGTACAAATAAGATAACCTATTGCGTGGTAAGAGATATCCGAAACGATGCTTTCGCTAAGCTCCAAAAGCTGCCGCTTTCATATATCGACTCCCACCCTCACGGTGATATAATCAGCCGTATAATCTCCGACTTGGAGCAGGTGTCAGACGGACTTCTCATGGGCTTTTCACAGCTCTTTACAGGCGTATGTACAATTTTTGGTACACTTGGCTTCATGCTCTCCATAAACGTGAAAATAACCCTTATCGTGGTTATCCTCACTCCGCTTTCTCTATTTGTCGCAAGATTTATCGCCAAGAACACATTCAAGCTTTTCCACCAGCAGTCAGTTGCAAGAGGCGACATGACCAGCCTTGTTGAGGAAATGACAGGCAATCAGAAGGTAGTAACAGCATTCGGCTATCAGGAAGAAGCTGAGGAGCAGTTTGAAGAAGTGAACCTGAAACTCCAGAAAGTTGGACTTAACGCCACATTCTTCTCCTCACTCACCAACCCATGCACACGTTTTGTAAACAACCTCGTCTACATGGCTGTCGGTATCGTGGGCGCACTCTCCGTAATAAAAGGCGTGGGCTTCACAGTTGGTAACCTTAGCTGTTTCCTCACCTATGCAAATCAGTATACAAAGCCTTTCAATGAAATATCAGGAGTTATCACCGAGCTTCAAAGTGCATTCGCTTCTGCAAAGCGTGTCTTTGAGGTCATAGACGAAACAGAGGAGATACCTGACAGCTCTAACGCTACTGTCCTTACCTCCGTTGACGGCACATTAGACGTTGACAACGTGTCATTTAGCTATGTGCCTGATGTGAAGCTTATCGAGAATTTTAACCTCCATGTAAAGAGCGGTCAGCGTACAGCTATCGTAGGACCAACAGGCTGCGGCAAGACCACCATGATAAACCTCCTTATGAGGTTCTATGATACCGACAGCGGCGAGATACGCATAAGCGGCGAGCCTATAAAGGATTGTACCCGTGATTCCATGAGAAGTATGTACGGCATGGTTTTGCAGGAAACGTGGCTGAAAACAGGCACCATAAGAGAGAACCTCTGCTACGGCAAGCCTGACGCCACCGAGGAAGAAATGATAGCCGCCGCCAAGTCAGCCCATTGTCACGGCTTTATAAAGCGTCTGCCAAAGGGCTATGATACCGTTATTTCAGACAGCTACAGCACTATCTCCGCAGGACAGAAACAGCTTCTCTGTATCGCACGAGTAATGCTCTCCCTGCCGCCAATGCTCATTCTGGACGAAGCTACATCGTCCATAGATACCCGTACGGAGATATTGGTACAGCGTGCCTTTGAGAAAATGATGCAGGGCAGAACGAGCTTTATAATCGCCCATAGACTTTCTACTATCAAGAACGCAGATACTATCATAGTAATGGATTCGGGACACATAGTAGAGCAGGGAAGTCATGATGAGCTTATGGCAAAGAACGGATTCTATGCCGATCTCTATAACTCACAGTTTGCTGTGACCTGATCCCGGCGTTTGTTTATAAAAAACCTGATGTAGGGGCGGCCTTTGGTCGCCCTTTTGTATTTTGCCCTATTTTTTTTATCCCGTCCGTCTTTTCGATTTCTCCATTATCCCACCCTTATTTTTATCATAAAAATTATTGACTTTTATCTTAAAATTGTTGTATAATGTTATATATTTCACGGGATATACACAATCGTGTTTTATAATGTATAGTAACGAAAATCAAAGGAGTGCCTATGTTCGGATATGTCCGCCCTTTCAAACCCTATATGCGAATGTTTGAATATGATATCTATAAAGCTGTCTACTGCGGACTTTGTAAGGATATGGGCAGACGCTATGGCTTTGTGACACGCTTTACCCTTAGCTACGATTTCGCATTTCTCTCCCTTATGGATCTCTCTGTGAGGGGAGTGAAGCTTGACGCAGAAAAGCAACGCTGTATCGCACACCCTCTTAAAAAGACCATGTGCGCAAAGTGTACCTGCGACTTGAAATATACGTCCTCAGCCGCCGTGATACTCACATATCATAAGCTCCGTGACGATATAGCCGATAAAGGGCTAAAAGGCAAGCTTGCCGCATTTGCACTTCTGCCTTTTTTCAAAAAGCCCTATAAGAAAGCGGCTCGCCTTTATCCGGATCTTGCCCCTGCCGTTGAAAACGCCATGGAATTGCAAAATAAAATAGAGCGTGAAAAAACAGCAGGCATAGACCTTGCCTGCGAGCCTACCGCACTTATGATGCAAGTCGTCGCAGGCGGACTTACAAGCAAGCATGACGAACGCCGACCGCTCCTTGAACGATTCGGTTACCTCCTCGGCAGATTTATCTATATCTGCGACGCTCTTGACGACCTGCCCGACGACCACGAGAGTGAAAGCTACAATCCGCTCCTTGCAAAATTTCCAACCACCGAGGGCATAAATGCGGACTATCTGAAACAAGTCCACGCCTTTTGCGATGACAGCATAAACTTCACACTGGGGGAAATGGCAGATATCTATGTGAAGCTCGACCTTGAGCGATATCATGATATACTTGATAATATCGTGTATCTTGGACTTAAAAATGTCTATACTCAAATAAGAAGCGGAAAATTCCGCAATAACAGGAAAGGAAATAACGATCAATGATCTCCAAAGACCCTTACAAAATTTTAGGTGTATCCCCAACAGCTTCAGACGCTGAAATAAAATCAGCTTATAAAGAGCTTGTGAAAAAATATCACCCCGACCAGTATCAGGATAACCCCCTAGCTGACGTAGCTGAGGAGAAAATGTCCGAGATAAACGCCGCCTATGACCAGATCATGACTTCAAGACGTGGCGGAGGATACCAGTCCGCAGAAAGCGGCTATGACGGCTATGCCTCCTCACAGGGCTTTGACTCAGGCTATATCAGAAGCCTTATCCAAAGCGGAAGCTACACACAGGCAGACCAGATACTTGATAACGTGTCCTCCTCGGAAAGAAATGCCGAGTGGTATTTCCTCAAAGGCACTATCTGCCACCGCAGAGGCTGGCTCAATGAGGCTTATAACAACTTCACAAGAGCCGTCCAGCTCGACCCAAATAACATGGAGTATCAAAGCGTGCTGGCACAAATGAACAGACAGCGAAGCGGCTATATGAGCGGCAACCCAACTCAGGGCTACCGAGCAGGCGGCATGAGCGGTCCTGACTGCTGTTCCTCCCTTTGCTGTGCAGACTGCTGCTGTGAAATGATGGGCGGCGACCTTATACCGTGCTGCTAAAGACCCATGAGAAATAAAATAGCTTTTCGAGTGGCACTTGGCGGCATATGCTCTGCTGTCTGCCTGCTTTTGATGTTTTCAAGCAGCTTTTTGCCCATGCTTGATTATACTATCCCTACCTTCGCAGGCTTTATGATGGTTGTGATGATAGTGGAGGTGGATAAAAACTGGGCGATAGCCACCTATTGCGCAGTGAGCCTGCTGAGCATTTTCGTGACCCCAAATTATGAAGCGACCCTGCTTTTCATACTGTTCATGGGGTATTATCCAATACTTAAATATTATCTCGACCAAAAGAAAAACCGCCTGCTTGTGTGGGCAATAAAGCTTGCAGTGTTCAATGTGGCGATAGTCATATTCTTTTTGGCTTTTCAGTATATCTTTACTTCGGTGGATATGCTGGAGGGCATGGAGATGTTTGGCAAGTATGCCGTGCTTGTTCTGTGGGCGGCGGCGAACCTGTTTTTCTTTATTTATGACTATGCCCTCACACAGTTGACAGATATGTACATAAATTGGTTTAGGAAAAAAATACTCAGAAGAAAATGACGGTGACGTTTTTATGAACGAAGAACAAGAGAAAGAAATATTAAACGAGGCGAAAATACAAACTGCAAGGCACAAGAAAAAAATACAGATAATAAGCCTTGTTGCAATAATAGCGGTCATAGTAATGGCTACAGTGGCGTGTATACCTCTTATAAAAGCGCTTCACAGCGAGGCAGGCATTGCGGCCTTGGAGCGTAAGCTTGATAACTACAGTGGCATTGTGGGAGTGCTTATCTTTACTTTCATACAAGCTCTTCAAGTGGTCATAGCGGTCATACCGCCTATACAAGTGGTGGGTGGAGTGCTGTTCGGCTGGTTCTGGGGCGGTTTGCTATCATTCTTAGGTACGCTCCTTGGCACAATGGCAATATTCGTGCTTGTGAAAAAATTTGGCAGACCGATAGTGGAAGCCTTTGTTGATGAGAAACAGCTAAAAAAATTCAAATTCCTGCAAAATGAGAAAAAGCTAACCGTTATCCTTATAATCCTCTATCTCATACCGGGAATACCCAAGGACGTTATCTCATATATCGTCCCCCTGACTCCCATAAGCAAGAAGGATTTTTTCTATTATGTCATGCCTTGCAGACTTCCGGCAATAATGCTCTCCACGATTTTGGGGAGCAATGTGAAAAGCGGCAACTTCACAGTTGCACTTGTGGTGCTTGGAGTAGCTCTCGTAGCAGGTATTGTTGGCTTTTTGTTCAAAGATGTTATAGTGAATAAAATGAAACAACATAAGAAGAACAAATAAGTAAAGTTGCACAAAGTTGAGTTTAGATGAAAAAAATATAAAAAAGTGCTTGACAAAAGGCTCTTGTAGTGGTATAATAAATATCGTTGATTGAGCGGTAAGCTTGAAAGACCACCAAAAAAGCCTGGTCAGGCAGTATGCGGGTGTAGTTCAGTGGTAGAACTCCAGCCTTCCAAGCTGGTCATGTGGGTTCGATTCCCATCACCCGCTCCAATATATCTTAAACTTTTATCCGAGTTTGAGATATTAATGAGTACAGTATGCGTCATTAGCTCAGTTGGATAGAGCAACCGCCTTCTAAGCGGTAGGTCACTGGTTCGAATCCAGTATGGCGTACCATTAAACTCGTTCCAGATGAAAATCTGCTGCGAGTATTTTCTTCTAATATGTATGGTGGGTATAGCGTAGCTGGCCTAACGCGTCAGTTTGTGGCACTGAAGACCGTGAGTTCGAATCTCACTACCCACCCCACTGAATACGTTCTGCATTATGCAGAGCGTATTTTTTTGTTTACATATCGCAGGGCGACCTTTGGTCGCTCGTTTTTTTTATATACCACCGACAATGACCTATATCCTACCGACTTGGATTATTATATCACACCTGCAAATAGACAGAAAAAAGGCGGCAACTTAAAAGCTGCCGCCCAGATCCAGAGGTTATATATTTTATAAAGCGAAATTTTTGTTGTAAACAGCCTCGGCTATCCTGAATGTTTCGTCATCAAGTGCAGGAACAGCGTCAGCAGTGATCAAGGCGGCACCTCTCTCAAAAGCGTCCTCCGCAATGCCATCGGCACCATGCTGAATAACAACGCTTCTTAACTCAGAGCAATCCACGAAAGCCTTTGCGCCAAGCTTCTTCACAGATGATGGGATAACAACTTCTCTCAAAGTCTTACAGCCACGGAAAGCCTCGCTTCCAACATAAGCGATCTTGCCTGATATTCTCACCGTCTTAACTACAGTATTCTGAGCAAACGCTCTCTTGCCTATCCTGCTAACGGAATCAGGAAGATAAACGCTCTCGAGCTTCTCACAAAGTGCAAATGCACACTCGCCTATCTTTCTTACAGATCCTGCGAACTCAACCTTTTTCAGAGCAGAGCAGCCGAAGAATGCGTAGTCGCCAACAGCCTCGATTCCAAATGGTATAGAGATCGCTTCCAGACCTGAGCAGAATGTGAAAGCATTCTCTGCGATCTCGATCATAGCTGTCGGTATCTCAAGCTCTCTCAGAGAAATGCAGTTCTGGAAAGCTCCGTTTCCTATGGAAACTATATTTTCATTAAGACAAATTTCTTTCATTGAAGAGCAGAAACCGAATGCAGACTCACCGATCTCTCTTACGCTCTCGGGCAGGTCAGCTCTCTCTAAACTGTCGCAATTGTAGAATGTGAAAGGCAGTATCCTTTCCACACCATCAGGTATAGTAGCAAATCTCAGAGATTCACAACCACAGAATGCCATCTCACCAATAAACCTTACGCTCTCAGGGATAGTCACATTCACCAGTGAACAGCATTTGTAAAATGCCTTTCTTCCGATGATAACAACGTCCTTTGAGATAACAGCACATTTAAGGTCGTAAAGATGTGCGAAAGCACCGCCTGCAACAGCTATGACCTTTTTGCCGCGAAGCTCAAAAGGAAGCTCCAGCACTTCGATATGGCTGTCACCGCAGTATCCAGTGATAATACACATATCGTCAGCCGTAACATATTTAAAACAGCCCGAGATCTTCTCGCTGCTGATACTGCTGCTTGCAGTTACACCAACGCTCTCAAGTGCTTTTTTGAAACCATTGTCGCCCATAAAATTAATGCTTTTCATCAGCGTGACCTCCATTATACCCACTATAAATATATACCTCGTAACTGAACTTAAACGTTTTCTGTATTTTCTAATGAAATTATACTACAGTAGACTATGTTTGTCAATGGTATTCGCAATATTTTATTTATAAAAAATTAATTTTCAGAACTTTTTCACTGATTGTGAACGGCTTTTTTGTCACTTTTCACAATTAATTTACGCAACATAATTTTAGTTTTCACATATCG
>ENA-UEQP01001248-UEQP01001248.1-human-gut-metagenome-genome-assembly--contig:-NODE-1248-length-24285-cov-3.938822_pt1 | contig 24285 bp, 19 predicted proteins | sample MGYA00242951_ERZ507951 | MGnify/ENA primary metagenome ERZ507951 (study PRJEB26167, sample SAMN06115539) | human gut metagenome | host: Homo sapiens | place: China:Shanxi | collected 2015-11-18...
CTCTACTTAACTGCTGGCGCTGATGATATTGAGCCAACTGACAGTTTTCTTAGAACGAATACTAAGAAAATCGTCGTAACATCAGCAGGAATTGAAAAGTCCGCAGAAATTGAGTTGTTCTTGTTTGCACGCGAAAACGTTAATGAGCCTATTGGGTATGCAACCCTTTCGGAGCACAAAACAACAGTCACATTTTCAAATCTCACGTCTGCCACCGCGTATAAAGTAGGTGGGAAAATCTGTAACGGCACTACGCCAAATGAACTAACAATATCAGATTAACTACAATGTGAATGAGGAGGCTTCAACAAATGAAAAGAATTATGGCTTTTATGCTGGCCTTGGTCATGGTCACAACCTGCATGGTTTCTACGGTATTTGCCGCAGAGCCGACTCCTGATGTCAGTGTGTCTTTTGAATCGGCTGCCATTACGGCGGATTCTGAAGCAATTGACGCAGCAAACCAATACGCTCTCTCTGTGTTCCGTGCATCGAAATCTGACTATGATTTGGGTAGCAATGGTTCAAAGACAATGACAATTAAGGACTTCAAGGCAGGAAGCACTCGACAGAGTGACTATAACTACAAAACGAACTCGACAAAAATCAAGATTGCAATGAAAAGCGATATCAGCATTTCTGTAAGGGTAAAGCTTTACGACGCATCTAATGACTCTCTTGTTCTGGAAACTACTACCACGGTCGGAACTGTATTTAACACTACTGTAACATTCAGCAACCTCACCTCTTCAAAACAGTATTTCATTAAGTACGAAAATCTGGGGCAGCAGGATGTGAATATTACGGGAACGATTTCTGCGTAATTGCACTTGAAAGTTCTTAATTGCATAAGTAGGTGCAGAGCTAGGCTCTGCACCTACTTTGCTTTGTTATAAATTATCTTCTTTCAATGGAACGCTTACCATCAATTAGCACTCTTCCGCCAGATAATACCTACTGCATTGCCTTTTGTGTAAGGCGTAGGATTTTTCCTCACAGATACAGCCTTACTGCCAGCCTCTTTTTTATCAATGCACAACCGCTGTAAATGCTGCGCATATACTCCTCCCATATTTTGTGTCGTCAAAATGACAGTCATGAGCTGTGCCGACAGTATTTACCTCTTGCGTATATAGAACTTATGTTCTATTATGGTGGTTAAGAAAACTGGGAGGAGGACGGATAGATGGGACGGAATATTCTACACGTAGATATGAACGCATTTTATGCATCTGTGGAATGTCAGCGTCGCCCTGAGCTACGGCAAAAGCCGGTGGCAGTCTGCGGTGATCCGGAAGCCCGTCACGGAATCGTCCTTACGGCCAACTATGTAGCAAAACCACGTGGCGTCAAAACCGGCATGACCATCTGGCAGGCGAAGCAGCTTTGTCCCGATCTGGTGGTGCTGCCTGCCGATATGAGGGAGTATATCCGATTCAGTAAGATGGCTCGCGAGATTTACGAGAAATACACCGACCAGATCGAGCCGTTTGGCCTTGATGAAAGCTGGTTGGATGTGACCGGCAGCGTCGGTCTGTTCGGTTCGGCCGTGAGTATTGCTGAAGAGATCAGCGAGCGGATCAAGTTTGAGTTGGGGATCACCGCCAGCATCGGCGTTTCCGACAATAAGATCACGGCGAAGCTGGGTAGTGACTATAAAAAGCCGGACGCCATCACCCGTATCGAGCGGGATAACTATAAAGAAATTGTCTATCCGCTGCCAGCATCCGATCTGCTCTATGTTGGTCCTGCCACAGAGCGCAAGCTGCGCGGTGTTGGGATTTATACCATCGGGCAGCTTGCCGAGGCGTCGCCGAAGCTTTTGGAATACAAGCTGGGGAAAATGGGGCTGGTGCTGCACACTTTCGCCAACGGGCTTGATGTATCGCCTGTGCAGCGCAGTGATCATATCCGTGCCATAAAATCGGTAGGCAACAGCGCCACCACGCCGCGCGATCTGGTGAGCGACGATGATGTGCGTCTCATGCTGTATCTGTTGGCGGAAAGTGTAGCCAGCAGAATGCGGGAGCTGGCATCAAAGTGTACGGTGGTCGAAGTTGCTGTCCGGGATACGGAGCTGCATTGGTACTGCCGGCAAAAGAAACTGGCAGTTCCCACCTGCTCCAGTGCGGAGATCGCAGAAGTGGCGTTCGACCTGTTCCGTCGCAGCTATCCGTGGACGCTGCCGGTACGCAGCATTGGTGTGCGCGGCGCCGAACTGGTAGATGCGACTATTGGTATACAAACTTCGCTTTTTGATAACGATAGGCGTCGGAGCGCGTGGGAACAAATCGACGTAGCCGTGGACAGGCTGCGGCAGCGATATGGATATATGAGTGTGCGCCGCGCCATCACCATGTCTGACCCGGCATTGGGCTGCATCAATCCCAAGGATGACCATACCGTGCATCCGATAGGCTACTTCGCAGGATAGGGGGAATATCCATGGAACTTGAAAAGAAGTATGTGCCGGTGACGGTGCATTTTGACGCCAACGGGAAGATGCGTCCTATCGAGATCGAGTTTGACGAAATACGCAGATATCATATCGACAAGATACTGGACGTGCGCCGCGCAGCCTGCCAAAGTGTAGGCGGCGTGGGAGAGAGATATACCTGCCGCATACGGGGCAGGGAGCGTTATCTCTGGTTTGAAAAAGGCCGCTGGTTCGTAGCAGCGAAGGATGGAAAATAAGAAGGAGGCTGCCGGCGTTGCCGACAGCCTCCCTTGCGTAGAGAAAACTACTTACCAATACTTGGGATACTTGCTGGTGCTTTGCTGATGCTTTGCATACTCCCACCAGGGAACTTGGGTGGCAAAGTCCGTCAGCTTGTCCCAGAACTGATCGGCCAGCGTTCCCTTGTCCACGTAGACCGTGACAGTATAGGTTTTGCTGCTGCCATCCTCCATGGCGGCGGTGTAGGTCACGGCATTGGTGAAGTCCACCGTTTCACCGCTGCCAGGTGTCAGGGACTTGACACCGTTTGTGGCGATAACCGGGGTCAGCTTCGTCACATCTGTGCCACGGGGCAGTGTGATGGTAATGGTATTGGTGGTGTTGTTCACCGCACCGACCACACCGCTGATGGAGAAGCTGGTGATGCCCTTGACAGTCGTTGTGGCCGTCTCCCACTTACAGGTGATAGACACATCGCCCGCAGGCATGGTAAAGCGTCCGTTGGTGATGGTTTTGGTTTTGCCGCCCGCTATTGCCAGCGTATAGGTCAGAGAACCAGACACCATCTGATAGCCGTTGTCGGGCGTTACGGTAACGATGATCTCGTCACCCGCATCCGCCTTGGTGCGGTTGGTGGTGATCGTACCGCCCTTGGGTGCGCTTATCGAAATCTTATACGCGCCGGTATCAGGCGTATCAGTGCCACTGCCGTAGGCGGGGATCTCCACCTTCAGGGCAGTGCTCTCGCCTCCGGCTGCACCCACAACAACGATGTAGATGTCACGGGCGCCCTCGGTCAGATTGCTGAGGGTGATGGTCGTCTCGCCTGCGCTGGCTGTACCATGGGTGGTGGATTTCATGATCTCATCCGCCGTGGGAGCCGCCGCGCCGTGGGTCACTACCTTGTAGAAGTAGTTGCCCGCCTCGCTGGAGGTAAATTTCACCGTTGCGGCAGTCTTACTGGTGCGGGTGGCAGAGCCACCGGACAGGGTGGGAGCGTTGGGGGCGGTGTACTTGATCTCAATCGTGTACTCCTTCGTGCTGACATCCTCGGCGGTAACGGTGAACTTGACCGGCGAGTTTATGGACATATTGCACATTACGTCGCCGTTGCTCCACCTGTACCCGCCATTCGTCGCATCATCATAACCATCCTCCATCTTCACGGTAGCCGATTCCGGATAAGTCAGCTTCAGGTATTTCATACCGATGCTGTTCAACACGGCCTTATCCGTATCAGAAGGCAGGGTAAAGGTGATTTCGGTTTCACTGATTTCCGCTCTTGCAAACGGCGTGGTGTCACCGGTCTGGTTCAGCAGAACAGCGGCGGTAATATCCTTCTCACTGCTCTTGGCCTTGGTAATGATGATCGTGTACGCCTGGGTGTTGCCCTTTTCCGCTGTTACCGTAAAGGTCGCAGCCTTATCCAGCTCCATACCGCAGGCGGCGCCTTCCGTCCAATCCTTGTCAGGATCCCCTTCCTTGGTGACCGTGGCTAAATCGGAGATCGTCAGCTTCAGGATCTTCTCACTCAGCTTGCTGGTGTTTGTACCAGCGGGCAAGGTGATGGTGAACGTGCTGCCCGACCGGGATACCGCAGCGCCGGGAACATCCAGTTCTACTGCGGTCAGGGCATTTTCCGTGCTGGCCTGCTCGGGATCGACCTTGAAGAATGCCTTGGCGGTGATGCTCTTGCCGGTGTCAGGCATGATGAAGGTGGCAACGTTGTTGACATCCTCTGCAACGGTGTATGTCACATCCTTGTTATCGGCATCCTTGACCTCCCAGCGCTCCAGCATATAGCGTGAGCCGGGGGCAGCAGTGAGAATGACGCTCTGGCCCTCGTAAACGGGATATTGAGAGGCGCCGGTGTTCTCACCCACGGTGACTGTAGCTCTGCCCATAATCGAGTCATTTACATCGGCGGTCACTTTGGCGAACTTTTTCCCGCGCAGGACTGCGGTAAACACATAGTCGCCGCCCGCCTCCAGTGTAAGCTCCGCACTGCCATCCTCGTTGCGCGTGATTTTGCTCTCGTCAACGGGAGTACCGTTGCTGGTGATTTCCCATTTATCCAGTACATAACCGTCTGCAATTGAGTAGGCTCTAAGCGTTACGCTGGCACCAGCAACGAGGCAGTCGCGCTTATCACTGTAATAGCAGGCGCTGCCGCTGCCGCTGCCAAGCTGGACATCGCACCTGAGTGTGGCCTGCACACTAGAGTCACTTGATTTAAGCTGGATCGGTATACCAGAAAGTTCAGTCTCCGCTTGGATGGTAACGTCGTTTTCCGGCATGGTGAAAGTAAAACTTCTCTCTGTCGTTGTAAATTCGCCCAATCCTGAAATGTTCCATTTTTTCAGGACATGCTGTCGTATACCTATTGAGTCAGTAATGACACCAGCGCCCTTATCATAATGGACGCTGCCCAGAGGTGTAACTTCGTCAATAGCAAATACGCCAAAATTCACAGTGACCTGCTCTCCAGCAACAGCCTTTGTGATCGTCTTGCCGGAGGCATCCGTGAATTTCTCTGTATACAGCCAGCCATTTGTTATGTTGCCGCTTCCGTCAAGAGTTGTAAAACCACGAAGTCCTTGCTTATCATGCTTGAGTTCAAAAGGAATACCCGGAATCATGATTTCCAGCGGAGCACTGGCTGTTCCAGATGCATCAACACCCACAATATACAGATACTTGGTTTTACAATCCGTCATACCGCTGACAGTGATCGTGTTGGTCGTAGCCATCGTACCCGTATTTGTGTTAGCCGAAGTGGTGTCTACCACAGGTGCGGTTTGCTGCTCGTCATACAAGGCATAGTAGTAATTGCCTGCTGCGGAAGCGTTGAACTTCACACTGGCCTCTTCTTTACTGGTACGCGTTGCGGAACCGGAGCTGAGTGTCAATTCCTCACCAGTTTCGCCGGTGTACTGTAGGGCTTGCACATTATAATGATAGCGTACTTTATCGGCTGTCTGTATGTAATAATAAGCCTTGTTATGAAACTCAAAATTATTAGCTACAGATAGATTAACCAGATTGAAAAACTGCACCGTATCGGTATCAGCAGCACCCTTCACTGTTACAAGGTCGTTGCTTGTTTGGAAAGTAAACCCATAATCTGTACCACCATAGCTTTCAAGCTTATCGTTCTCTGTAGGAAGATTGTCCACATAGAACGTGATGGTTCCGGCATCATAGGTTGTATATTTTTTTGAAGTACTTACAGCACACTTCGTCAAGCTTTCAGCATGCTCAATTTTAACATCTTTTACTGTGAAGGCAAAATCTTCGCGAAGGCCTATGGGAACAAAGTACGGCTTCGTTGCTTCGTCGTTTGTCGGCGTTCCTACACTGGTTAGATGTGGCCATTCCGGTTCTGCCGCATATGCTTCTGGCGCAGTTATTACAAAGAAGCTCATGGCCATGAGCAGGCAAAGGAGCAGGGATACCGCTCTTTGCCATCTTATTGTATTCATGGCTCTCTCCTTTCTGCTTTAATTGAATTTGTGTCCGTAGCTGGTCTGATGATCGGCTACGTCGCTGTTTTCTGCCACCGCACCCCAAAGCTGCTGGGAAATACTTCGCTCAAAGATAACGGTGACGGTATAACTTGTGCTTTCCGCGCCCAGCGTTACGGTATAGGTCAGCGGACTGGTAAGGTTCACGACTTCACCGGACACCGGACTGACCACAGCTCCCGCAGGGACGGTAACGACCGGCGCTACCGCCGTGACGTTCGTTCCCGCCGGCAGTGTGACGGTAATAATGCCGGCACTTTGGTCGATCACACCATCCACACCCAAAACGGAGAAGCCTGTGATCTTCGCGGTGCTGGTCGAGGGCGTATCATCATCGCCTCCGCTGCTCTTTGCAGAGATCGGCTGACCGCTCTTGTTCAGCACAGTAACGGTGTAGGTGCGGCTTGCCAGATCATTGTCGCCACCAAGCGTGAACGTGGCTGCATTGGCAAAGTCCACCGCGATACCGGAGGTCGGCGAGCAGCTTCTGCCGGTAAATTCGATGTCCGTGACCAGCTTGGTGCTGGTCAGCTTGGAATCGTCCACATCGGTGACAGTGATGGTGCTTTTGGCGTTGTCAATGACGCCATTGTACCATTCACCGACCGCCTGAACACGGAAACTGGTGACCTCCGCCTGCGCCTTGGACACGACCTTAATACGGTAGGTATTCTGTACCGTCTTATCGCCGGAGGTCATGGTGAAGGTCTTCCAGTCAGAGAAGTCCATCACCTTCTTTCCGTCCAAAGACGGGTCGGAGGTCGCTTTGTAAGAGAGGCTGGCACTGAGATACATCTTCGAGGTATCCACACCGGCGTTCACCGTAAGCAGAATCTCCGTTGCCCCATCGGATGCCTTGGTGACTTTCTTCTCCAGTATGTCCGTTGTGTTCAGCACGCTGTTTTGCAGCTTGATGCTGTTGACATCCAGCTCGGCGCCGGAAGCCCCCACATCGCCGTGGGTAACGGTGACATTATAGGTCTTGGTGGTCTTTCCGTCCTCAGCCATCACGGTAAAGGGTTGCTTGATGCCCTCTACGAAAGTCACGGGAAGGCTCGGCGCAAGCAGCGTCGCACCTTCTGCCATCGTCACGGTTGGGGTCAGGTTCGTCAAGGGCATACCGTTGGGCACTGTAACAGTGATGGTATTCTCGCCGCCTTCACCGCCCTCGGTGATAACGCCTGGCTTGCCCTCAATCTCAAAGCCGGTGATGGAAGCATCCGTAGACAGCTGCCGGGCAAAGTCAAAGCGCCGGTTATACAGCGAATACGGATGTCCAGTACCTCCCGCCTCCAGGAAGTTCAGATACCATTGGCTGGCATAGCACCCCTGATAGGTCGCCATGGCGTTATTTATGACGCCGGTGGTGTGGTGGAAGTAACCGCTGGGATTTACAAAGCTGTCCACCCAGTTTTGGATCACGCTCTTCCCCTGTCCGTCGGAGAAGCGGGGATCGGTATGGCAGTCGATGCCCATAGCGGAAAGCGCACAAATGACCTGAGCTGCCGTTTCACTGTTGATAGCACCCCATGCCTTGAAGGAGTAGTCCGCACTCATTCTGGTGATGATAATGCTTACGCCTTCCTCCAGCTTCGCGCGCACCCGTTCACCATAAACCTCGTCATTGGCATACGGCGCGATGGACTGCATGAGCATAGCGACCATATCCGTGTCAAATCCATCAGACAGATAGACGTGGTTGAGGATCACATCCATAAAGGCGTCTCGTGTCCAGATCGCGTTGTCAGGGATTGTGTAATTACCCATATCCAATGAGATCAGGCCGAAAATAGGGCCGTTTATGGTGTACGTTCCCGCGTAGTTATACATGGTCGCTGCAAGGTTGTCCACCTCGTTGCCCTTGCTGTCAGTAAACGGCTGACCGTCGTTGTACTGCGCAAGGTTAGAGCAGTCAAATCCTCGTGCTGTCAACATCATGATGGTGCGGGCAATGTTGGTCATTGCCACACTTGTGGTGGTGTCCAGATCGCTGATCTGCCCAGCAAGGTCATAACCACCATCGTAGTTTGCCAGCTTTCCCTGATAGAAGCCGAGGTTCATCCACTCCCAGTCATCATCCGCCGTACTGGAGTATCTGGTGATGATCTTATTGACAACGTTTCGCAGATCGTCCTTATACTCGTTTTCGGCTACCGCACCGGTAAAGGAAACATTGACATTGTAGGTGTTCGTATTCCCGTTTTCCGCCGTAACAACGTAGGTGACGGTCTTCGAGAAATCCTGCTTTACACCGGAAGCGGGAGAAACCCTGGCAAACGGAGATACCTCAATCACAGGTGCGAAGGAGGTCGCTGTTCCCGCGGGCAGTTCCATGGTGATCTCGCCCGTATTGTTGTTGATAACGCCCTGCACCGAGCCATAGCGGAAGGACAGAATATTGTTGCCCTTTGCGGCAGGAGTGCGTGTGATCTTGACAGTCCACGTCCGCTCGACGCCGTTCTCGGCCGCGATCACATACTCGTTGTCACCCTCGCTCAGTCTGTCGGGTACACTTTTCGGTTTCGCAAACTCCGAGATCACGATCACCGGCTGCATAGAGGCAAGATCCGTTGCGTAGGGGATGGTGATCTCCACAACGCCGGTATCTGCATTGATCGTGCCGATCGCATCACCGATGCTGTAAGACTCGATGGCGTTCTGAGAAGACGCCTCTGCCGTTATGGTGACGGTATAGGATCTTTCAAGCTCATAGGTGCGGTTATAGACAGTAAGCGTTTGTGTTTTGCCGCCGCTGAAATCAAACGTGCCGCTGTCCATATTGGTATGCGTACCCGTATGCGTAATAGTAGGACTGATCGCGGTAAGGTCTGTCCCCACCGGCAGATTGAGGGTGATCGTTCCGTTTTCCTCGTCGATCTTGCCGTATCTGATCACACCGTCCGCCGTTGTTACTGAAAAAGCACTTGCGACCGTATAGGGATCACCCTCTTCGACCACGACATTCCAGTAGGCAGACAGATCTGCGCCCATGTCAAAGCCGTATTCATCAATAGTAGAAACGCCGTCATAGACAATGCCGGCTGTTTTTTCCCACGGAGTAATGTTATATACAACTCTGCCACTCTTCAACGAGCCTGCTACCTGTGAGATCTTGAGCCAATCGGACAATTCAATGGTAGGTGCAGGCAGCTTGGCAAAATCCGTGCCTTGCGGAAAACGAATGGTAACCGTCTTGCTTGCCGTATCAACTACGCCCACGGAATCCCCCACCGCGTACCGATCAATGGCCGGTTCCGTGATGCGGTTATTTTCTACAAAATCAAGGTAGTACGGCGCGGCGACCTCAACCAGTGCCTGATAATAGTCCTTGCTGTATCTTCGCAGGTATCCACCGGTATATGTGTTATACGCATCATACTCCAGTACTTTGCGCATGACATCTTCCGCGTCGGCACTGTTCCAATCGTGGTACTCAAGAAGCACCATACCACCCTGAGGATAGTTTTCGGCACTCCCTGCAACTGCAAAGCCAATGCTCCGTGCGGTCTGATAGAGCATATTGAACTGCACGGGCTGATAGTCGCCCACAGCAAGAGAACCGCTGCTGCGAGCCTGATACATCGCCTCCAGCTTGGCGCTGTACGCTCTGAACAGGTTCGTCAGCGGCTCCACCAGATAGTCGATGATCTCGTTGACTTCTTCATCTGTATTCTTGCTGTTGTTGCGGGCCGGGTCCGCGATAATATAGAATGGATATTCGCGCCCATCCGCAGCTTTGGCCGTATAGAGAACCGGGGAGGAATGATCGGCAGGCAGGCTTTCCTGACAGGTAAACGTCGTGCCGGAGATCACGTTTTTCCCGGCATAGTCGCTATAAAAGCTGGCAGGGGAAAATGTAGAGCTTCCGCCTTCTGGAATCGCCACTCTCACCAGGGGGCCGACACCGAAAGACTTTGCTTCGCGCGAGTAAAACCTGCCTTCGGTATCTTTCAGAGAGAAAAACTCACCGTAATCGGCAGCCTTTCCGCCAGTCCACCCTACAAGATAGGGCCACGTTGTACTGGTCAGGTCGTCAGTTGTCCATGCGTATGTATTTGTGGGGAGAAGTATCAGCAGGGTTAGGCATAGCGCCAACAGATGCTTGAATAATTTGTGGGTTCTCATCTTCATCTTGGTTGATCTCCCAATTATGCTATTTGCATAGGGGAGATCCAGACATATACAGCCCAGATCTCCCCTGTGGTGGGGGCGGCAGGATCACTGCCGCCCCATAGGATCAATTAGAAGTGGGGCGTGTAATCTACAGTCAGGAACCAAGTAAAGAGAGGCGCATTGCCAAGGGCGTAGTCAGCTGCGCCGACCATGGGCACCTTGCAAGTGGGCGTATATGCGCCATCCATGTAGCACCAGCCGGACATCTGGCCGGCAGAGAACTCGCCCAGACCATTCAGGGTCGCCAGATAGGTGTCGCTGCAGTTCGTGGTGCCAGTGAAATAAGTGCTCTGCGCGAAGGAAATGAAGTCCTTCATGACATCCATCACGCTGTCGGTAGCGGCGAACACTTTGCCCTTAGCGTAATAGGCGTTCAGTGCGGTTTCGATTTGCGCGACATTAGTCTCAAATTCATCGGCGTATTCGCTATCATTCAGCTCGTCGAAATTGATCGCATATGTGGATGCACTGACTCTGAAACTAGTTGTGGTGTCAAGCACAGCAGTGACAATATAGGAACGGGTCTGGCCGTTATATGCAACTGTCACAGTGGGTCTGTTCACGGTCAGGTCGATCGTTCCGTTAGAATAATTTCCGCCCAGAGTCGCAGCGGCATTCTTGCCAATATTTGCAGTAACGGAAGTCGAATCACCCAGCCAAGTATAGGTGCCAGAGATATAGTAAGCAACATTGGTGTCAGTCCAATTCGTACCGTTGTTCACATAGTAGGTGTTGCCCATGTAGTTGTTCTGAACAACAGAGCCATAGACATTGATGCCAGTAGTACTAGACCCCAACTGGCTCACCGTAATTGCAAGGGGATCAACGTCATTGGCGGAGAGGGCAATGTTCTTCTCGAAGCCAGCGGCCAGATAGTAGGTGTTGCTGCCAACGGTAACGGCATAGCGGGTGTTCAGCAGATTCAGCGTGTAGATGTATTCATTTCCGGTGGAAGAGGTCGCGGTAGCGCCGGCAACAGTAGGTACGGCACCAGTGGTCGTGATTGCCACGCGGGCAGACTGAAGGTTTTCCCAAGTCTTGGTCGCACCGAGCTTGGCACGGATGTACTTCACGCTGGAACCGGTGTTGTCATCGTACTGATAGTACGCATCCACGCCCTCCACGTTCACAGATGCGATCCCGTCGAGAGCGGTCACGGTCGTGCTGCTGGTAGGAGCAGTCGTTTCGGATGCGAACGCAACGACGCTGACAGAGAGCGCCATGGCAAGTGCCAGCACAAAAGCTAGCAGCTTATTGCAAGTTTTCTTCATAATAATTTCTCCTTAAATCTATTTTTCGAGCGTATCACTCGAAATTTATGATCTTGGCTGCTTCCTAGGGTTTTGCGTTTTGCCACTATATGCCCATTGGCATCACCTCCGTAAAATCAGAAAAGCAAACACTGAACTTCCTCTATTCTACAGTCAGATGGTAGCAGCGTGTCGTATCCATGGCGTCAGCCTTTAAGATAATTACCGGCACTTCTTCACTCAAATCCACAATGACATTGCTGCCATCCATCTGGACTATACAATTGCTATCCTCTGAAATCGACCAACCAGAGCCAAGCTCCAGCGTCAGTGTGACGTTCGTCTCGTCCTGAACCGCCGATTCCGGGATGAAAATGCTGAAACGTAATCCCGTTTCCTGCCCGCCATAATTCTTCCGCACATCAACACGGCACACTGTACCATTGACGCTTACAGAAGTTATCGCGTCCGTTGATGTACTATCTGCACCGGCAGGATCGTCCGCCTGCTTTCCGCAGGCTGCCAGCATTGATAACAGTGCCACAAGCACTATTAAGGCTATACAGGTCTTTTTCATTTTCCTAGCCCTCATTCCAGCTCAATCTGGAAGCTGTAGGTCTGGCTCAATTCACTGCTGGTGACTACCAGATCACGTTCCTCCAGTGCCAGATTTAAAATGAGCCGACCGCCCAACTCGTTCACGATGCAGGGGCTATCATCTATGGACAGTGCTGCATCCGGGGCAAGCTCTACATTTGCGGCACAGCTTTTGAAATCCGTGTCCGTCGGCAGCGTAATGGCGATCACATAGTGCGTCTCGCCATCCTCCGTGTGGGTCTGGATCTCCGCCGTGCTGTTGCCAATCACAAAGCTGCGGATCAGCGGCTCTTCATTGACAGTATTTGCTTTCCCACACCCTGCCAAGCACGGCAGGATGCAGAGCACGGCCAGAATCGCACAGCATATCTTCTTCATAAAAGCTACCTCCTCACTCAGAGCGGATGGCCTCGTTGGGACTGATGAGCGTTGCCTTTCGGGCGGGGATCCATGCGGCGGCAATGGCCACGCAGCCGGAAAACACCACACCGCAGACCGCCAGCCACCAGGGAAGAACGCACCGCAGCTCCTGGGATGCGAACAGCACCGGTATCAGCCACTTGGCGATAAAGCTCAGCACCAAGCCTGCCGCGCCGCCTATCACGCCCACGATCAGTGCTTCCGTCAGGAACATCTTGAAGATGTCGCTGCGAACGGTGCCCAGCACCTTCAGCACGCCGATCTCCCGCGTCCGTTCCGTAATGGACATCATCATGGTGTTTGCCACGCAGATGGCGGAGATCAGCACGGCGATGCCGCCCAGCGCGCCCAACATCCCCTGGATCTGCCGGGACTGCGTCCGCACCGTCTCCAGCATATCGTTGAGCGAATAGGTGTTCAGCCCCGTGTCCCGGATCAGCTTGACAATACGCTGCACATCGTTGACGTTCTTGACCTTCACCCAAACGAGATCGTAGGTGGGGCCGTTGGCCTTTTCCTCCGCCGTCTTGGTTTGAGTTGTCGCGCCCATGTAATTGGCGTTGGCCTGCGTCATTTCCTGCAAGCGGTCGAAGGACATGAACGCGGCGGTGGCGAAGTTGTTATTCAGGGTGGAGCAGATACCCGTCACCCTTAGGGTATAGAGATTGCTGGAGGGCAGCGCCCGTCCGTCGGTGTCGGCCTTCGGCTCACCGGTCAGGCTGGAGGAATCGAAGGTCATGCGGACAGGCACTTCCAGCAGGTCGATCAGGGCGTTGCCGTTCTCATCTACCGCCAGTTCCCAATCCTTGGCCTTGTTGGCAAGACCAGCCGCCACGTCGTCGGTGAACAGCACCTCCGGATGCAGGCGCGTACCGTCCTCGGCCATAACGCCCCGCTCCGGCGTCAGCATGAAACGCTCCGCCGTGGTCATGTCGATGCCGTAGACGCGCACCATGTTGACATAGTTGCCGGACACGATGTAGGCGGACTGCTGGTAGACCGGCGTTACCGCCTCCACACCGTCAATGCCTCGGAAGGCATCCAGCGCCTTGTCGTTCAGCAGCGCCTTGCGCCCGTAGTCGCTGGTGGCAGGCGTCACGTCGATCTTTGTCAGGCTGCCCAGCGCCTCGATGCTCTCGCGGTACGCCTGTTCATATCCGAGACCCACGGAGATCAGCACCACGATACACATGACGCCCACCGCCATGGATAGGGCTGTCAGCGCCGTGCGGGTCTTTCGCCGGAACAGGTTGGTGCAGCCGTAGCGAAACAGGTCTTTTGGCTTCATACATTCCCGTCCTTATTGCTTCCGTCGTAGGTCAGCGGCTTCTCCCCAATACCCGGGATGCCGCCGTCTGCGTCAAAGTCGTCGTCAAAATCGTCCAAGGCAGCGGTGTTTTCGGCACCGGGCCCGATCTCGCCGCGCTTATAGCGGATGATGACATAGACCACAATGCCGATCAGGATGAGCGCAAGGATCGCTATCAGCAGCCACAGCCACCAGCGGCTGCCTGTGCCGTCTTTATTTGCGTTGACGCTGTTGGCATCTGTATCCGCAGAGCTTTCCGCCACGCTCAGGGGCACGGAGATGTCCTGAGAATATGTCTCGCCGTTGGCATCCTCATACTGGAGGATCATCTTGCCCACAAACGCGCCGATCTTGGAGAAGCCCACCGTTACATCGGCGCTGGTGGAGCCGCCTGCCAGCAGGTCACCCACATAGCAGGGCGCGGCGGCGGTCATGCCGTCGGTGGCCAGCACCCGGATATTCATGGCCTTAGCGCGGCCCATGTTGGTCAGCGGCACGGAGATGGTAGCTTCCTTATCCTTGCTGAGTGTGCCGTACACCTCCGGCGTACCGGCCAGAACATCCATCTTCTGGCTGACCGGCAGCATGATGTTCTGCGCCGCCTTACCGGCCACTGCCTCGGTGGTCTCATAGGTCAGGTTGATGCCCAGCATGGCGGGGCCAACCTCCGCGTCCTGCTTGGCCATGATCTTGTATTTCAGGATCGTCGTACCGCCCGGCTTGATGGAATCGGCATAGGCGGTATCCGTGCCGCCTACGCACAGCGTCAGGCCGGGGGAATTGGTGAATACCAGGCTGGAGATGATCTTCTTGGCCGTGTCATATTTGGAGTTGTTGATCAGGGTCAGGCGCAGCTCCGTCTCCTCGCCTGCCATCAGGCCGGATACCTCGGTATCGTCCACATACAGCTTATAGCTCTGCACCATCACCGACATAGCGGAGGCGTCATAGCCGTCGATCACGGTAAACTGCGTGGAGAAGGAGCCCTCCGCAGGGGCGCTGTTCTCGAAATAATTGGCCTTGAATTTAATGGACTTGTTGCCGGAGGTGGCAAAGGGCGACACCGTGAAGGTGTAGTCCAGATACTTCACCTCGCCGCTTGGCCAGTAGTCAAAATACTTGCCCAAATTGGTGGAGTCGATCACGAAGGGGAACTCGTCCAGCGCGGCGGACACCACGGGATAGACCGTCACGCTGGTCAGGGTACCGCCCACATTGATCACGGGGATCCGCATGGAGATAGTCTGATTGGGTGTGCCGGTAGGTACGGTATAGGAGCCGCCCGCGTTGGTACCCGCCACCTGAAGGCTGCCGAAGGAGGTGGTGACGCCGGACATATTGCCGTTGTCGGTAACGGTCACATAGGCACTGACCTTGAAGGTCACGTCCTCGGTGATGGTGGTGCCGTTCACGGCATCCTCCCGCCACACAGTGGCGTTGATCTTAAAGGGAACAGCGTAACGGCCCTTGCTGGCGAACTCGCTGATCTTGAACTCGAACCACACCTCCGCCGTGGAGTTGTAGGACATATCCTTTAAGTGCTGCACATCGCTGGCGTAGATCAGCTCAAAGGGCCAGTTGGACACGCTGGCGTCAGTAGGCACATCGGGATAGATGTTGATGTTGCGCAGCATGTATTTCTCGCTGGGCAGATATTCCTTGTTCACCGCCAGCGGCAGCACGATCTTCACCACCTGACCGGGAACGCCTTTGGGGGACTGTGCGCCGGTATCCATCAGGATCAGGGCGTTGGCGTCGCTGGGTATGACCTTGATATCCGTGTTGGGCTTTTCGTCTGTAACCGAGACCCCGCTGACGCCGGCGTCCTCTCCGTTTTCGTAAGACGTGTAAGCCTCAATGGTGCTGTCATCTATCACATCCTCTGTGACTTCTTCCGCCATAGCGACGGCGGGCAGCAGGGATGCTGTCATCCATACGCAGATCAACAGGGCCAGTACCCGTTTTACCGTTTCTCTTTTCACTGTGCGTTCTCCTCTTCGGTGTGGTGATTTTCTATCTCTATCTTTCCGTCGCTGAAATAGACGGTACGATCCGTGTAACACTGCATCTGCGGGTCATGGGAGCTGAGGATGAAGGTGGTGTTCCTCTCCCGGAAGATCTCACACAGCAACTCCATGACCTCCTGGCCGGTACGGCTGTCCAGGTTTCCGGTAGGCTCGTCCGCCAGCACGATGGAGGGCTCCGTAATAATGGCACGGGCGATGCTGACGCGCTGCTGCTGACCGCCCGACAGTTCCGCAGGCCGGTGATCTACGTGTCCGCGCAGTCCCACGCGGCTCAAGGCCTGCCACGCCAGCCAGTTCCGTTCATCCTCCGGTACGCCCCGGATGGCCAGTGGCAGTGCCACATTCTCCAACGCCGTGTATTGGGGCAGGTTGTTGTAGCTTTGGAACACAAAGCCAATATAGCGGCGGCGGAACCTTGTCCGCTGCTCCTCGTCCATAGCCTCCAAATGATGCTTGCCTCGGACAATGATCTCGCCCTCCGTGGGCGGCTCAAGACCTGCCAGCATATTCAGCATGGTGGACTTACCGGAGCCGCTGCGGCCTGCGACACAGACAAATTCGCCTTGCAGCACGGACATGTCCACGCCATCCAGCGCGCGGACCGTGTTGCCGCCGACGGTGTAGTGCTTCTTCAGCCCCACCGTCCTGATGATCGTTTTTCGTTCACTCATAGTTCTCTCTCGCTATCTCAAATGTGGAGGGCGGCAGCACATAGTTCCGCTCCTCCGCCGTCAGGCCGAATTTGATCTTGATGCGCTCCAGCTTCCGTACCCACGGGTCGCCCAGCGCCCACAGCACCAGAAATGTACACAGTCCGTGGCAGAAGTCGAAGAAGAAGCTGGATAGATAGGCCGCGCCTATCGTCTGCCATGTAAGGGGACTTACATACCCGATGATGAAATACAGGTTCATGATCCAGCCGTACAGAAAGCCGGACAGGAAACCGTACAGGCATAGCCGCAGGGGCGCGTGGTCGGTAAGCTGCCGCACAAAATGCAGCAAATCGCCCCGGTTGGTATTCTCCGGACACAGCCTGTCCCACCATTGCGCCGCAAAGTGACGGCGGCTTCTGCCTTTGAATACGCCGGCATTTTGCAGAATACCCGCCAGGAAGCCCACCAGCCCCCATGTGAACATCTGCCACGGCGTCCACGGCCCCTGTCCGAAAATGAAGTTGCTGACAAAGGCGGTCAGCGCGCCGGTAAGAAAGCCCGCCTCCGGCCCGAAGGCCACCGCCGTGATGATAATGATGGCGGAGCAGGGCTTGAAGTTGGGCAGCGGGATGATCTCAAACACGGTGCGGCCTACCACGGCAATGGCCGCCATCACTGCGATGGGCACCAGTTCACGTGCCTGGGGCTTCTTCTTATCGAATACCAAAAGGAAGGGGATGGCGGACGCCAGCAGGAACAGCAGGCCCAGCAGAATATCCGAATTGAGGATAACGTAATCCCAGAAGGTGCGGGAACCCACCGGATTGACCGCGGGGCGGTGGCTATGGTAATAGCCGAAGGCCGCCATCAGGGCAGGCAGCACCAGCAGGATCACCCACGCGGCGGCTCTGGTGCGGCGGCTGACAAAGAGCTTCGACACGACGCGATCACCTCCTCACAGGTAATGTCCATGGGGAAGTGCTCTGCCGCGATACGGTTGGCGTCGGTGGTATAGAAGCGGTTTCCGGCAAAGAAGTCGTGGGGCTCGCCCTCAGAGAGCAGCAGCCCGTCAAACATCAGGGCGCAGCCTGTGGCGTACCGGGCGGCGAATTCCACATCGTGGGTCACCACCAGAATAGACGCGCCCTCCCGGCACAGCGCCAGCAGCAGCTGCGCCAGCTCCGCCTTGGCGTAGGCGTCCAGCCCCTTGGTGGGCTCGTCCAGCAGCAGCACCGTGGCCTCCCGCAGCAGCAGCTTGCCCACCGCCAGACGCTGGATCTCGCCACCGGACAGGTCGTAGGGATGCCGCGTCAGCAGCGGCGTCAGCTCCAGCCTCTCCGCCATCTGCACGGCCTTGGCTTTGTCCTGTTCGGCACTGTCCAGCAGCTCCTTCTCCACCGTATCGGCCACAAACAGCGACCGGGCGTTCTGGGGCAGCATACAGAGCCGCTGACCCTTCGCCAGCTTTACCTTGCCCCGATAGGGCTTCCGAAAGCCGGCCAGTGCCTGCATCAGCGTGGTTTTGCCTGCGCCGTTGCCGCCCAGCAGACACAGCAGCTCACCCTGATGAAGCGTTACGTCTGTGCCCCGCAGGACATCCTTGCCCTTTTCGGTATAGCGGAACCAAAGCTCCTTGCCCTCTAAAACGGCGAGGTGCTTTGCTTCTTTCTCAGGTTTCGCGGTTTCAGGCGCGGAATCCTCCGCCGTGATGGGCAGCAGCCGCTCCAAGCGGCGGCGGCCATCCCGCACCGTCAGGGGCAGATCGTCCGTTTGCTCCAATTCGCTGAAGATACGGACAGCGGCGGGAAGTCCGAAATAGATACGGCTCTTTTCCGCGCTGCCGGACAGCTGCCGCGCGATCTCAGCCGGTGCGCCGTCTGATAGGATGCGCCCCCGATCCATAGTCACCACACGGTCGGCGGCGGGGAATACCTCGTCCAGCCGATGCTCCGTCAAAAGGATGGCCACGCCCAGCTCGCGGTTGATCCGCTGGACGGTGGCAAGCAGATTGCGAGCCGCCAGCGGATCCAGCATGGAAGTGGGCTCGTCCAGTATCAGCAGCTTCGGCTCCATGGCCAGCGCCGAAGCCAGATTCATCAGCTGCTTCTGGCCGCCGGACAGCTCCGTGGTCTTGGCGCGGAACCACGGCTCCATACCGAAGAACGCGGCCATCTCTGCCACACGGCGGCGGATCACCGGCACGCTCAGTGCCATGTTCTCAAGACCGAAGGCCAGCTCATGCCATACGAAATCGGTGACGATCTGATTATCCGGGTTCTGCTGTACGAAGCCGATCTCCGCCGCGGCGGTCAGCTCCGGAAGCTGGGAGAGGGTTTTTCCCTTATAAAAGGTCTCGCCGGCCCTTGCTCCCACAGGCAGCAGGCCGGGCTTGGCATGGCGCAGCAGCGTGGTCTTGCCGCAGCCGGAGGGGCCGCACAGCACCACATACTCGCCCTTATGTATCTCCAACGAGACATCGTCCAGCGCCCGCGTGTCAGCCAGCGGGTAGGAGAAGCTCAGGTGTTCAAACCGTAAGAGCGCCATCTAATGGCCTCCTTTGTTTCAAGAATACCGGGCAGGAACATCAGCACGGCGTAAAAGACAAACATGGTATAGCTGGCACTGCCAAGCAGCACCGGCGTCATGGCGGGATAGAACTCCATATACCCGTGACCGAAGGCACGGGCGGTAATGCAGACCCCTGCCACCGCCAGAATAAGACCCAGCGTCCGGGCGTCCCGGCCATCGAAGCGGAACAGGTGGAAGGTGGTACGCCGCTTGGCGCCATAGCCCCGAGACTTCATGCTGTCCGCCGTCTCCACCGCCGCCTCCATGCTCATGGTCAGCAGCACCGACAGGTTCCGTAGGGCGCTGCCCAGCCTTTGCAGCAGGCGCGTACCTTCTTCCTGTAGCATAGCCTGCGACTGCCGGATCTCGCGGCGGTTCTGTTGGAGCTGTGGGATAAACCGCAGCGTCATGGTGATCAGCAGCGACGTGCCGGGGAAGGGCTTGCCGAACAGGTACAGGAACTTATCGGAGGTCATGACCTCCTGATAGCAGGTAAACCACATAATGACCGCGCACAGGGAGCAGCCGGACACCAGACCGTAGCACACGGCTTCCAGCGTGTACCACAGGTGATTGATGGTAAAAAGCATGGTCACGCCCCGATGGTTGAACAGCGGATTGGCAAGGGCGATCAGCAGAAACATAGGCCCCACGAACCGCATGGTTTGACCGTAGGCTTTCCAGCCCCGCAGTCGGATGGAAAACCAGCTGGCACCCAGAAACGACAGCACCACCGTGACCGGGTGCATACAGGCCAGTGTCAGGCCCAGCACCAGCACGAAGTACGCCAAGCTGACCGCCGGGTGCAGGTTCCCGAAGAAACGCATCCGGGTATCAGTCATGGGTGTCTTTCCAATCCTGCGCGCCTTCCCACCAACTGCTATCCAGATCAAGACCAAGATCGCAGGTGTAGTTCCACTCGATCACTTCGCCGGCCTTGACGTAGTACACGCCGCAGCCGTAGTTGGGATACCAGTCGTTGACGCAGTACATCCAGCCGCTCCAGCGACCACCGTCGAATTCGTAAAGGTTGTTGATGCCATCCACATAGCAGCCGCTGGAGGTGCCGCCCCGATAGGACATGTGGATCTTGTACTTTTCGCACACAAAGGCAAGGACGTCGAAAACCGTGTCGCCCTCTTTCACCTCCACCGTGGTTACCGGCAGGATCACGCCGGAGGCCGGGACGATGCCCGCCCACTTGCTCTCCAGGTGCATACCGTTATTCACCGCCGTATCGCAGCGAATGGTAATGGTGACGGTGTTTTTCTTGCTTTCGGGCTTCTGCTCGGGGGTAGGCGTAGGGGTATTGCTGTCCTCGCCCTTCTGGTCATCCTTTTTATTGTCGTCCTTTTTGCCGCCGGAGTTGGACGGCTTGTTGGCGGTATCCTCCTCCGGTGTGGTAGAAGGAGTCTGGTCTGTCTTATTGCCCTTGTTGCCCTGCGGTGCATCTCCGGAGCCCTGGGCATAGAAGTCCGCCACGCTGTCAGGCTTGCTGGGCGCGGTGGGGGCCGTGTCCTTCTTGCCGAAGCTGAAGGCCTCCGTAAACCAGGAGTACCACGGCTTTTCCTCTTCGGGTTGGTCGGTATCCTCTCCCACATAATCCAGATCCAATTCGCCGCTATTGCCGGCAGTGCCGGTCTGGGCGCAGGCGCACAGGCTCAACAGCATCATAATTGCCAGCAGGAACGCGATGATATATCTCAGATTCTTTTTCATGTCAATTCTCCTTCAGCCGTTAGGGCTGTTGATTTTGAGGAGGCGGGAGGGGTCGGCAAACCCCTCCCGCTATGGAAAAGACAACGGCATTTGCCGTCTCGACTTGCCTTTTGCGGTTTTGAGGATGGGGGACGGGGCGGCTTAAACCCCGTCCCCCTATGGAAAGCTGACAGTCTCCGTTCAGACTGTCTCGGCTTGACTGGGGTTAATTGCTGCGGATATTGTATCAAGTGCGGCTTCCTTAGCAGCCCGCTCCGCACGCTTTTTGATAGCCTGCTCCTTCTTTCGCTGCTCGGATTGCTCCATCTTGCGCTGCCGCTTCTGCCTTCGCTCCTCACGGAACAACGGTTCTTGCTTCACCTTTTCCGCCTTATAGCGAGCGGTGTCGCGCAGCTTGCGCATGGAACGAGGCTGCGGCAGCCTTGCCGCCGCCATCGCGGCTGCCCAGCTGCCAAAACGCTGCTCAATAAACGTACCGCCATCCACTTCGCTGGGGGATGGGCTGTGACCCAGCGAGATGGCACACCGGCTCAGATACCGCGCCAGCTGCGGCAGCGGCGTATCTGCGTTTCGCTCGGCAAATGCTTCATCACGCGCTTCCAGTGCTGCTACAGCCCTTTTGACTATTTGGTTTTGCGCCCACGCCTGAAAATCAATGGGACGTCCGCCGCGTTGAGACATAGTAACACTCCTCCTTATTACGGAAAAACGCCGGACAAGCCCCTTCTCAGGGGATGACCAGCGACATTTTGGCAAGAAAAAACGCTGACAAAACCCGTCAGCGCATACTCCTGCCCTCGTCACAGCGAGAGAGCGCCACTGTGTACCAAAGATCCTTGACCGTGCAATTCTCCTGCCCTCGCGCCACAAGGCTTTCGCCTTCGTACATGATCTACCTTCTCAGAAGCTTCCTCCCAATGGCGGTATTACCCAACAGCTTTCGCCGCTTCGACCATTTCCTTGCGCTCACAGTGCCGTCCGCAGAGGGTTTCTAACCCAAATTCCTTTTAGGCTGCTGCCTGATCTTTTGCATATAAAAAGATCTTTACGACCAACACAGCCACACGGTGTCACCGGATCATATTTACTTGTCTGTTGCAAATGAATGATGCTGCTGCGGTTTGTGCATACTGCAAAGTGTCAGCACACGCTCTGGGTATTTCGTAAATCATATACAATTTACGACAGAAAAGTTACCGCAATTCTATTTTTTACTATACATTGACTTACCAAAAAAGTCAACAAAAAATGCAGAAAAATTGTGAAAAAGCAAGAACCCTCTGAATTACAATTCAAATTGCTTCATATTGTTTCCATCATCTGGAAGTTCAAAAGAAAGGATACCACGGCATCTTGTTTATTGCCGTCACAAACACCGTCAGAAAGAAGGGAAGATTACTATGCCACGTCGCGGAGAGAACATTTACAAACGGAAAGATGGCCGGTGGGAGGGTCGCTATATTCGCGGTCGGACACCTGCCGGCAAGGCGGAATATGGGTATGTTTATGCCAAGAGCTATGCCGCCTGCCGTGAGAAGCGGCGAAGGATGGAAGATGCGCTGCCACAGAAGCCTATGTTGACAGGTGAAATGTCGGTATGTCAGGCAGCAGAATTCTTCCTGTCCGAGCGCCGCGGCGCACTGAAGGCCTCAACGATTGGGCGTTACGAGTATATGATACGGCACTATATTGTCCCTGAAATTGGAACGATCCTGCTGCGTGATCTGACGGCGGAAAAACTTTCTGTATTTTTTTCGCGGCTGCAAGATAGAGGTTTGTCATGCAAGAGCACAAGGGATGTTGGCGTGCTGCTGAAAACAATTTTCAAAGTTGTGAAAAAGAAATGCCATTGCGACTGCCCCGGCAGGGATGTGGAGCTGCCTGCATATCGAAGCAAAAAGGTCGAGGTATTTGCTGACCACGAAATAGCCGCGCTGGCGCAGAAGGTATTGGATGCACCGGACATCACGGGACTTTGTGTCCTTCTAATCCTGAACACCGGGCTGCGCCTTGGTGAGATCTGCGCTCTACGCAAAAGTGACATTGACTTCCGTTCAGGCTTTCTGCGAATTGAGCGCTCGGTTGCCCGTGTGCGGGATGCTTCCGGAACACATTTGGTGGTTCAATCCCCTAAAAGCAGCAGTTCTGTACGTCTTGTGGCAATTCCCAATGATATGCTGGAGTTGTTGAAAACAGCCACGCAGAATATTCAAAAAGATAACTACCTGCTGACCAATACGAACACGCCAATGGAGCCGCGCACACTGCAATACCGGTATCGGAGGCTGTTGGAACGCTGCGGTACCCGCTATCGAAATTTTCATGCTATGCGACACACCTACGCGACACGGTGCATGGAAAGCGGCGTGGACATCAAGAGCCTCAGCGAGCTTTTGGGCCACGCCGATGTTCGGACGACACTGCAGACGTATATCCATTCTTCTCTGGCTCATAAAAGGCAGGCTGTTCAGAGCATATGTTTCTTACCCATGGAAGGGGCGGGCAGCGTTTTAATTCCGTCAAAAATTCCGTCAGAGATCTCAGCAATTACCGTGCCGCCAAGCAAAACAGGGACTTGTTTCGTGAATTGTATATGATTTACGAAAAACGAGCTTTTCCTCATGCAGCCGTAGGCACAGATGCCTACGGCTTTTTGTTTTGCAGGCAAGGCGCGATCCGGCTTGCTGCGTCGTGAACAGGGGCTAATCATCCTGTTATCAAGACCGTCTGGGATAGAACCGCTCGCCGACCCACTCTGCGGTCAGCTCTTTCGGATGCAAGACCAGCGTGGGCGTATGGCTTTCCACAGCAAAAGCAAAGGCTCTGTTTTCCACACTGTCCGTTGCTGACAAGTCCGTATCATGAACACATAGTACCACATCGGCAAGGTCGATGATCTTCCTATAGGCTTGCAGCTGTGCATCCGGCGTACCCACGGGACACACGACCGAAATATGGGTGCATTTTTCCAGCATAGTAAAATAGCGTTCCCGCAGATACGGCGCCCACTTTGTGGCTTGTTCCTCATGTGGTGTATAGCAGAAAAGCATCAGGCCTTGGTCGGTGGTTTCCCGCAGACCATTGACGATTTCGGCTGCGTAAAGACCTACGCCGCAGTCGCAGGCGGTCAGAAACTGTGTCACACCGCGCTGGCGCAGCGCCATAACCTGCTGCGCCAGTTCGATTTTCATTTTCCGGCAGCCACTATCTTCTTCATCAAACCCCCATGGAAAGCGCATGGGTGCTTGCCCTATGACTGCACAACGGTATATACGGCAGCCTTCTTCCAAAGCAGTCACACCCTCACAAAGATTATTGTCGCAATAAATAATACGACAATAATTATTAAAATGCAACGATTTTCCAAA
>ENA-UEQP01001276-UEQP01001276.1-human-gut-metagenome-genome-assembly--contig:-NODE-1276-length-23848-cov-4.188928_pt1 | contig 23848 bp, 18 predicted proteins | sample MGYA00242951_ERZ507951 | MGnify/ENA primary metagenome ERZ507951 (study PRJEB26167, sample SAMN06115539) | human gut metagenome | host: Homo sapiens | place: China:Shanxi | collected 2015-11-18...
ACAAAAGGGTTATTTTGTATACGCCCCACCGGCCTTGATTTTTCCCGCCGGGACCCCCGGCGGAGAAGGGGAGGTCCCGGAATGGGGTATACATTCAAACGGCCGGACCCGGCGGCCATGGAGCGGGTACTGACTCGGTTCCCGTACAGCCCGGAAGGGGCCATTCTCCGTCTGGCGTGGCTGGAGGGCCTGAGCCGGGAGGAGATCGCCGCCCTCACCTGGGATCAGGTGCAGTTTGAGGACAATGCCCTGACCCTCCCGGACCGAGCCGTCCCGCTGGCCCCCTCCGCGGAGGACTGCCTCCGGGAGCGCCATCGCCTGTACGCCCAGCGGGACCCCCATGTCATCATTTCCGACCGATATCAGCGGCCCATGCCGCCGGAGTCCGTCTCCCGGCTGGCCCGGACCGCGCTGGACACCGAGGGCCAGAAGGTCAGTCTCAAGGACCTCCGTCAGGACTTCGTCATCCGCCAGCTTCAGACTCATGACTGGACCTACGCCGCCCGGGTCAGCGGCATGGCGGTGTCCACCCTCCGGGGTTCCTTCTCCCAATACTTTCAGGAGCGCCAAAGCGCCGCGCCGGAGCTGCCGCCGGACAGCGAATATCTCCTCTGGCGGATCGTCCAGCAGGAGGGCAGTTCCGTGGTAGGACTGGCCCTCTGGATGGGCTGGAAGCTCCAGATGCAGCCCGGAGAAATTCTGAATCTCACATGGTCGCAGGTGGATCTGGACCAGGGTCTCCTGCGCCTGCCGGACCGGGAAATCCCCATGGGCAGCCGTCTCAGCCGCCTGCTGGGAGATGTCTGCGACCACCGCAAGGACCCCGCTCAAGACCGTGTCCTCCTGACCCCCGGCACCGGAAAGCCCATGGACCTGGCCCGCCTCTCCACCGTGATCCGCACAGCCCTGATTCGGGGCGGACTGGAACAGCTCAGTTTGGGGGACCTGAGCCGCCTCAGCCGCCGGGGCAGCCAGCGTCAGACCGTGCTGGCCCGCCTCTCCGCGGTTGGCTCCCTGACCCGCGAAGAGGTCATGGACCTGCTGGGCATCTCCAAAAGCGCCGCGTTGAAGTTGCTGAACCAGCTCCGTCAGGACGGAGCCGTGGTCCGTATAGGCGGGTGCTACTACCCGGCGGGGGCCGTGGTCCTGCCGGAGGACCAGTCCGCTGCGGTGACGGCCTACCTCGCCGCCCACGGCACCGCCGTCCGGAAGGAGCTGGCGGAGCTTCTGAACCTGCCCCCCGCCCAGTGTACGGCGCTGCTGCGGCGCATGGCAGACCGGGGCGAGCTCCTCCTCACCGGCAAGCGGTACGCCCTGCCGCCCCAGAAAAAGCCCCTTGAAACGAATTGAATATTGCCACGGTTGCAAACAACAAAAAGTGCGGAAATCACGTTATTTCCGTACTTTTTTACATCTGCATTACGAACCGGGCGAATCTATTTACATCCCGGCCGGGGCCTGTTACATTAGGCTTGCGAAACAGAACCGCGGGCAAACTGCCTCCAAGCTCCGTGCTTGGTGTAGGCGTGTGGTGTTCCCAACGGGCGTTCCCCTTCTCCGTTCGCAAGCGTGCTTGCGGACGGAAAAACGCGGAAGTGCCCGTCCGCCAGCAGCCAAACCGTTTTACGGTGTGGCTGTGGCTCAGGGCACATTCCGCGTTCGGCTAGCCCCGACACGAAACCCGGAACCCGGGGGCGGGGAGCTCCAAGGAGATGTTTCGACATTTTATCAAGGAGGAAACCCCATGAAGAAGTTCCTTTCTCTGGTACTGGCTCTGGTGATGACCATGTCTCTGGTCACCGTCTCTGCTGGTGCCAAGGACTTCACCGACAGCAGCAAGATCACCTATTCTGAAGCTGTCGACGTGATGTCCGCCGTGAAGGTCATCGACGGCTATGCCGAAGGTGACTTCCGTCCCACCGCCACCCTGACCCGTGGCGCTGCCGCCAAGATCATCTGCAACCTGATCCTTGGCCCCACCACCGCTGGCGCTCTGGTGGCCGACGCCGCTCCCTACAAGGACGTTCCCACCAACAACACCTTCGCTGGCTACATCGCTTACTGCCAGAAGGCCGGCATCATCTCCGGCTATGCTGACGGCACCTTCAAGCCCGCCAACTCCCTGACCGGCTATGCGTTCATGAAGATGCTGCTGGGCGCTCTGGGCTATGATGCTTCCCGCGAGGGTTACACCGGCCCCAACTGGTCCATCGCTGTCGGCAAGCGCGCTCTGAACGCTGGCCTGGCTGACGGCCTGTCCGGCGACTTCAACGGCGTCAAGGCTGTCACCCGTGAAGAGGCCTGCCTGTATGCCTTCAACATGCTGCAGGCTGACATGGTCGAGTACGAGAAGAACTCCACCGTCATCGTCGGCAACATCACCATCAAGGATACCTCCGACGCTAAGTCCAAGCGTTGGGGCAGCTCTGCTATCAACGATGGCAACATCGACGGCAAGAAGGGCGGCGACGGCTATGTCCAGTTCGCTGAGGAGTACTTCAACAAGCTGGTCAAGTCCGAGACCACCGATGAGTTCTCTCGTCCCGCTACCAAGTGGACCAACAAGGGCGACAAGATCGGCACCTATGCTGATAAGGCTGACGTGACCTACACCAAGAACGTCGAGCTGGGTGACATCTACAAGGATCTGGGCATGACTCAGAAGGACTCTGCCGCTAAGGTCTTCTACAACGGTGAACCCGCTAAGAACGTCAGCGTTTCCAAGAGCAACACTCTGAAGATCGCCAGCTCCAGCGCTAACGATAAGCTGGTTGCCAACGGCACCAACGTCGAGGTCTTCTATAACAGAGATGACAACGCCGTTACCATCTGCGTGATCGACACCTATGCCGGCACCATCGGCTCCAAGGAGACCAAGGTTGCTGATCCCTATGTGGTTGTCGAGCCCGAGAGCACCATCTATGACGAGACCCATACTTCCTTCAACCTGACTGCTTCTCAGAAGAAGTTTGAGTGCGACACCACCGCCTTCGAGGAAGACGATGTTGTCCTGTTCACCTATTCTCAGAAGGAGAACGAGATCGAGTCTGTTGTCAAGGCTGAGTCTGTCACCGGCACTCTCACCCAGTACACTCTGGGCAAGAAGCTGACTCTGGCTGACAAGGAGTACAAGTACAACGAGAACAGCGTTGCCTTCAAGATGGGCGAGACCAGCATGAGCACCAAGAGCGATTACATCGCTTACCTGGATCAGAACGGCCTGGTCATCTATGTTGATGAGGTCAAGTTCGACGCTTCCAAGTACGCCTTCGTTATGTATGCTCAGAGCACCGACTCCAAGTTCGGCAAGGACCAGGCTCAGCTGGTTCTGTCTGACGGCACTGTCAAGACCGTTGACACCGATGACAGCTACACCGACCTCGTTGGCAAGATCGTCTACTACCGCGCTGACAGCAACAACGAGTACGTCCTGCGTGAGGCTGCAAACCAGGCTACCAACGGCACTCTGAAGACTCAGGACAATACTGCGGTTAACTTCGGTAAGGACGGCCCCGTCACTGGCGGCAATGCCGGCTTCGAGATGACCAATACCAACGCTAAGATTACTCTGGGCAATGGCAAGACTTTCTACGCCAACAGCGAGACCGTGTTCGTGGTCGCTGAGGTCGATAGCACCGGCAAGAAGGTCAACTATAATACCTACACCGGCATCAAGAACGCTCCCACCATCAAGGGCACTTGGGTTAAGGCTGAGAAGGATCCCGCTGGCTCCCACGATGTTGAGGCTGCCTATGTGAAGAGCGGCAACCTGGTCACCTTCATGTTCATCGACGCCACCGGTGCTTACACCACCAACGGCAAGAAGGACATCACCTTCCTGGCCGGCCAGTCCGTCTCCAAGGCTACCTACGATGTTGATGGCAATGTCTGGTACAGCTACAACGCTGTTGTGGACGGCGAGATCACCACTGTTAAGGTCAAGGGCGGCAACCCCGACATCGGCAATGCCGGCTACACCAAGGACAACGTTGTTGGTACCAACTTCAAGTACAACAACAAGAATCTGGTCACCGGCGCGACTCTGCCCTCCAGCGGCATGCTGAACAGCTACACCGTGTACGCTGGTGATGATGGCGTCCACAAGCTGTCTGGTGCTTACACCATCGGTCTGGGCGCTTCCAAGACCCGCTACACTGTGGCTTCCGATGCCAAGATGTTCGTCATCGATTCCGATGGTGTCATCACCAAGGTTGCTGACGTGAAGGATATCACCACTGATACCTCCGCTGAGTACATTGCTCTGTTCGACAACACTGATGGCGACATCGATTACCTGTTCGTTCAGGAAGTTGATAACGGCAAGACTGAGACCGGCAGCGGCAACGTCACTCCCGGTACTGTTACTAAGCTGGACTATAACGCCTCCACTGGCGAAGTCAAGGTTACTGCCGACAAGGCTGGCAAGTACACCGTGACCGTTGAGGTCCTGTCCAACGGCACCTATGTGAAGGCCGCTACCTACACTGCCGAGGTGGTCAAAGCTAACACCGAGTCTGCAGCTGTTAAGGTTGGCAAGCTGACCGCTGGCAACGCCCGTATCGTCTGCGGCGATGTGGTCGTCCTGGCCTAATTCTCTCTGAGAATTAACCATCAAAACTCGTCTGAGTTGAAGAGTTTCCCCCGGACTTCGGTCCGGGGGGACTTTTTATGCCCGCCATTTGCGTTATACAAGTGACAAGCCCCGCACCAAACGGTGTGGGGCTTGTCTGTTGCTCCGGGCGTAAACTGCTCATTGTCCCGCTTCTGCTCCCGACCCTGTACCCGCCGATTCCATCTCTCCGTCCCTCGTTCCCCTAAAACCGCCCTTCTTTCCCTGAAAAAACACGGGAAAAACGTTGAAAACCCTTGTATTATCAGTCATATAGGACTATAATGAAAAATATCTATGACCAGACGGGCCTTGCGCCTGTGTCCGTTTCCATCCGCGGGGGAGCGCCCCGCCTGATTTTGAAAATTCCCCACCTGCCCCGGGATAACAACTTGAGAACACTGTGGCGGTTGTAACAGACCGCTTTTTTAGCGGCTGTGCCCCGCTATTGACCGTGAACTCTCATATAGGAGGCTTTTGCTTTGAGCGCGAAAAAATCAAGAAGAGACAACATTTCCGTCCCGGCGGCCCAACCCTCCGCCCCGGCTGAACATACGGAAAAGACCCCCGTTCCCGCCGCTCCCTGGCAGGGCTGCTGCGGAGAGGGCGTGTTCTCCCGGAAGGATACCCTCATGGTGGTGCTCTATTCCGTTCTGCTCTTGCTCGCCATGACCGTCCAGACCGGCACCGTGAGCATGATCCTCTGCGTCCTGGCCTTCCTGAGTCTGCTTGGCAAAAAGCCGCTGTCTCGCTTTGAGCAGCGGCTGTCCGTGCCTGTATTGGGTCTTTTGGCCTTTGCCGTCATCTACGGTGCGGCGGCCATCCATTCTCCCTTCGGGGCCAGCGCCCAGACCGAGTTTTATAAATTTATCGCCGCCTTCTCTTTGACGGTGATCCTGCTGGCCCGCTTTGAGCGGAAGCACGTCCCCGGCCTGCTGTGGGGCGGCGCGTCCGTTTCCGCCGTCATCGCCCTGATCTCTCTGGACATGAGCTGCGGTCAGGTGCTGTTTTGGCCTTTTAACGCTTTGATGAACGCCTTGGGCACGGATTATGCCAGTGCCCTGCCGGAGTATTTCTCCGCCCGTGTCAACGGACTGTATAATGACGCCAACGTAACGGCCAGTCTCTTTGCTCTTGCTCTGTTCGCGGCCCTGTATCTGCTGAAGAATTCCACCTGTATCTGGCGGCGCGTGGCGGCATCTCTGCTGGCGGGCGTCAACGCCGTGAGCCTTCTGCTCACCGGCAGCCGCGGCGCTTTGCTCTGCTTTGTGGTGTCCTGCATTGTCTGGCTTGCTGTGGAGCGGACCGACCGGGTAGGTCTGTTCCTCCTACTGCTGGAAACAGCCGTGACCATGCTCGCCGCCGGTGTTCCGGCCTCCTCCATGGCAAGCGGCGGCAATGAGACGGCGGTCGTTTTGTGCCTGCTCAGCGGCGTGATCCTCTTTGCGCTGGACGCGCTGGCCGGACGGCGGCTGGGCACGGTGCTATCCGCCCACAAAAAGGCGGCACTGGCCACAGTGGGAGCGCTCTGCGCCGTAACCGCGGCCCTTTGCGCGGCGGTATTTCTCCATACCGGCCCTTACACCTTTGAAGCGGATGACTCCTACATCGTCTACGTTTTGCCGGACGGCATCACGGGGGACGCGGCCATTACCGGCGATGTAGACGGTGATCCGCGGATCGAGGTTTATTCCCAAACCCGGTTGGAAGGAATTTCCGGCGTCAGAACAAAGTTGTATGACGGGTCGTTTTCTGAGTGCCCAGAAGGATGCCGCCAAGGGTGTGATAACCAAGGAATTTGTCACCCGCTATATCGACAAGATCTTTGTCACGCCGGAGGAGGACGGCTCTCTGCGGCTGGACATCAAGATTTTCACCGGTGAGAGCTGTGAAAAGCACCTGCAAAACCTGCGGCGTCAGGCAGCAGCGCAAACCGTTGTACCGCAATCAGTTGCGGCGTTTTCACCGGCTGGTGATCCCGAAGTTTTTACGGGTCACACATTCAAGAAGATGATCGAGTCCTACGAGAAGAATCTGTAAACGGCTCTTTTCTATGACGCGGAAAGACCGGCTTGCGCCGGTCTTTCTGCGTTATAGCGCCCTTTCTGCGTCACTCGAACAGGCCCGCCTGACCGGGCACCTCGCCGTGGCCGATGGCCTGCAGCTGGCGGACGTTCTCCGCCGTCAGCGCGTCGCTGATGGCCATTTTCCGGATGATGTTCCGCACCGTTACGTCCAGCCCGGTGCCCTCCCGGTAGTCGGCAGGGAACATGAAGTCCACCCGCCCCTTGGCCAGCAGATCCTCCACGCCGGCGCGGTTGCCGCTCTGGTACACGGCGATGGCCTGCCCGCCGTAGGCGCGCATCATCTTCATGCAGGGCACGTCGGAAAGGCCGTCGCCCACATAGATCATGTTGGTGAAGGGCACCCGCTTGCTGTCGTCGGGCATGGAGTCGTTCAGCGTCTTGTCGTCCGCCACGTCCAGCACGCCCTTGTTGATGCGGTAGACGAACTGGGTCTTGTTGGTGAAGTTGACGTCCAGCTTCGGCCAGCAGGCGGCGCCGCTCTCGTCATAATAGAACTCGCAGGCGTAGATCTGTTTGAACTCGTGGGCGATGCCGCTGCCCTCGATGATCTCCTTCAGGCCGGAGGACAGCACATAGTGCTCCACCTCCACGCCCAGACTCTCGCCGAAGGCATTGATGCGGCCGAACCACTCCCGCACGCCGGGGAACAACTCCATGCTGCGGCCGCACTGCACCAGAAAGTCCCGCTTGAGCACCCTGCCCTGGGCGCGGCACTCGGCCATCATGGTGTACATATACGCCAGCAGGCCGTCCATGCGGTTCTCCCGGCCGAAGGTGTTGGCCTTGCTCCAGAACTGGGCGGGGGTGTAGCCCAGGGCGGGGATGAAGGCGTAGTCCTCCATGTCGGTGGTGCAGAGGGTCTTATCAAAATCGTACAGCAGGGCGATGATGGGCTTTGTCATGGCTTCTCCTCCGTAGGAAAAAGGCGGCGCAAGGCCGCCTTTTATTCGTATCCGTTGTCACTTGTCCCCGTCGTAGTTGCGGCCGAACTTCAGCTCGTCCAGACTCAGGCGGAAATCGCTGGGGATGGCGCTGCCGTCTATGGGCGGCATTTTGATGGTCGGCTCGTCGGTGACGGCCGGGGCGGGCTTCTCCGCCTCTGCCTCGGTGTAGTGGCTGAGGATATCCTGCTCGATGGAGGACACCACGTCGTCCTTGGGCGCAGCCGCAGGCGCGGTGGGCTTCTCCGGTGCGAAGTCCAGCTCCGGCAGGGACAGCAGGAACGCGCTGTGTGCCTTGCACAGCTCCTCGCTGCGGCGGATGAACTCGGCTGTCTTTTCCTGGGCATATTGCAGCTTCCGCTCCGCCGCCTGCCGCTCGTCGTCCAGACGGTGGATCTCCTGCTGGGCCTCCGCCCGGGCATCGGAGAGGATCTGCTCCTTCTCCACCTGCGCGTCCTGCACCAGCTTGGCGGCCATCTTCTGCGCCGTCAGCAGCGCCTGACGCATGGCCTCCTCGGTGGAGCGATATTCCTCCACCTTCTCGGCCAGTACCTTCAGCTTGGCCTTCAGGGTGACGTTCTCCTTGAACAGCGCGGTGTAGTCCTCGGTCAGCGCGTCCAGAAACTCGTCCACGGACGCCATACTGTATCCGCCGCTGCCGAACGACGCCTTGGGAAATACTTTTTCGGAAACCTCCTGCGGTGTAAACATACCGATCCCTCCGTTGTTATTTATAGTTTACAGGTACAAGCCGTTGTTTTCCAGCTCGTCGATGAGATCACCCATGATATCCACGGAATAGGGGGTGATGATGTAGGTGTTGGCGGCGACCTTCTTGATCTTGCCCTCGCCGGCGTAGGCCACGCCGGACAGGAAGTCGATAAGGCGGCGCGCCACGTCCTTGTTGGTGGACTCCAGATTCAGCACCACGGTGCGCTTCTCCTTGAGATGATCCGCGATCTCGGAGGCGTTCTCGAACCGCTCCGGCTTCACCAGCACCACCTTCAGCTGGTGGCGTGGATGTTCACCACCTTGTTGTGGCGCTCCTCGCTGCGGCGCTCTTCCCGGCGCTCCTCCTTGCGGTCGTCGAACAGGGAGCGGGATTCCTTCGCCGGTTCCTCGAAATCGTCCTCGTAGTCATAGTCCTCGTCATCATAGGGATGAATGATCTTCTTCAGCTCGTCCATAAGTCCCATGTGCAGTGCCTCCCGCTGTGTTATTTGGAATAATCTCTGGCGCCGAAAATGGCGGAGCCCACGCGCACCATGTTGGCGCCCGCGTGGATGGCATCGGCAAAGTCGCCGCTCATGCCCATGGAGAGATATTCTAGTCCATTATCGTACATTTTCCGGCTTATGTCAACATACAGTGCCCGGACTTTTTCAAAATACGCTATATTTTCCTCCCGGGTGGCGTCCGCCGGAGGAATGGTCATCAGTCCCCGCACCCGGACGTGGGCAAGAGCCTTGGCCTGCGCCGCCGCCTGCTCCACCGCGTCGGGGGCGAAGCCGCTCTTGGCCTCCTCGCCGCCGATGTTGACCTCCAGCAGGATGTCCTGCACGATGCCCAGCTTCTCCGCCTGCCTGTCCACCTCCGCCAGCAGCTCCGGCGAGCCGATGGACTGGATCAGCGCCGCCTTGCCCACCACCTGCTTCACCTTGTTGCGCTGCAGGTGGCCGATGAAGTGCAGCGGCGCGCCGCGGTAGGCGTCCTCCGCCAGCTTCGCGGTCATCTCCTGCACCCGGTTCTCGCCCAGCGCGTCGATGCCCGCGGCGATGGCCTCCTGACAGGCGGCGGCGTCGTTCATCTTGCTGGCGCCCACCAGCGTGATGTCTGCGCCGGTGCGCCCCGTCTCCCGCGCCGCCGCGTCGATCTGGGCGCGAATGGCGGCGATATTCTCCCGAATAGACGTACTGTTGGACATGGTATGTGCCTCCTTGTCTCTATCTGTTGTTTACCGAATGACCTTGCCGTCGTGAAGCTGGCCGGAGGTGGCAATGACCTGATCCCCGGCGCGGAGCGTCCGTGTGTCGCCAGCGCCCTCTGCCGGCGTCACCAGTGCGTAGCCCTCACCCTGATACACCAGCGTCACCGGGCGGAAGGCGGCGTTCTCGCCGTCCACGCAGTACACGCCGGTAACGCCGTCCTCGCTGACACGCAGGGCGTCAGCCGGGACGCGCAGCCCCTCGTAGGTATGCAGCACCGCGTCGGCGGCCTGATGGCGCAGCAGGGTGGTCTGCGCCAGATAGCGGGTGCTGGACAGCACCACGGCGCAGCGCCCCTTGTCCGGGCGGGACACGGATTCCACGCTCATGCGGATGGTCTGGTCAAAGCCCTTGGCCAGCCGCACATTGATGCTGCCCATGGTCTTCAGCTCCGCCGCCTGCTCCTCCGGCAGCACCACGGCGTAGTACCATGTGTCGCCGTAGATCAGCTTGCCCACGTTGCTCTGCTCCTCTGCGGCGCGGACGCCGTCCAGCTTTGAGGGGGTCAGCTCCTCCAAAAATTCCTCCGTCAGCACCGACTCGTAGCCGTCGCACACGGCGGAATAGGTGCCGGAGGCCTTGGCGGTGACGGACCTGGCGCCCGACAGCTTGGCCTTCTGGCTCTGAATGTCCGACTCCACCGACTTGATCTCCGCCTGAATGTCCTCCTGGGAGGTGTAGGAGTGGTCGCGCTTGAGCACCGCCGCCTTCAGCTGCGCCAGATCGCTCTCCGCCGCGGAGTAGTCGCCGCCGGACAGGGTCTGCCGCAGCGCCAGAATGTCGCCGGTGATGGAGGTATCCAGCTTCAGCGCCGCGTCGGGATCCAGATAGGACGTCAGGGCGAATTGCAGCTGCTGCAATTGCAGCTCCAGCGTATCGATCTGGCTGACGGTCTGGAGGGCGCTGTCGTCGCTGTACACGGTGGCCACGGTCTGACCGGCGGCCACCCGCTGCCCCTCCTGCACCTGCCGGGACACGGTGCCGCTCTGGGCGGGCAGCGGCTCCTCCGTCCGCACCAGCCAGCCCTCCATGGACACGGTGTCCTCCGCCTGACTTTCGTAGGTGACGGTGACGGTCATGGGGTCGGAGAAGTAGCTGTGTATCTGCGCGGCAAAATACACCAGCACCGCCGCCAGCACCGCCAGCGGCAGCACCTTGAGCAGCGGCGAGGAGCGCTTGGCGCTCCCGGCAGGGAGGTTCTTGTTGTCGGGTGTGTCGTTCATGGGTATTCCTCTTTTTTTACTCTGCCTCCTCCCGCAGCCCGATGACCCGCGCCGGGGCGATGGTGGAGATGGCGTGCTTGTAGATGACCTGCTGCCGCCCCTCGCTGTCCAGCACCACCACGAAGCAGTCGAACCCCGTGATAATGCCCCGCAGCTGGAAGCCGTTCACCAGAAACAGCGTCACCGGCACGCTCTCCTTCCGGGCTTTGGTGAGAAAAATGTCCTGTAGATTGTTGACCTTCTGCATAGCTTGTCCGCTCCTTTTATGTCTGTGTGCGGACGTGTATGGTCATGCCCGTCCGCCGCTATCAGCATACCCCGGCGGACAGGAGGAATTCTGTCGCATTTTGTAGTCCCGCCGGAAAATCCGGCGTTTTTTCCCATAATATCCAGTGGATATCCTCATCCCGCCGCAGCCACGTCAGCTGCCGCTTGGCGTACTGGCGGGAGCGGAGCTTCACCTCCGCGATGGCCTCGTCCACGGTGGCGCGACCCTCCGCCACGGCCAGGAACTGCTTGTAGCCGATGGCCTGCAGCGCCGTGGCGTCCCGTGGCAGGCCGCTTTGCAGCAGCGTCTCCACCTCCTGCAAAAGCCCCTGCGCCACCATGTCGTCCACACGGCGGTCGATACGCGCCCACATGTCCGCCCTGTCCCGGAAGGCAAGGCCGATGCGCAGGGCGCGGTAGCGGGGCGGCGTCTCCCGGCTTTTCCGGTCGTGCTCCGTGATGGTCTCGCCCGTCTCGTAATAGACCTCCAGCGCCCGGACGATGCGCTTCTCGTCCCGCAGGTGCAGCCGGGCGGCGGCTGCCGGGTCGATGGTCTGTAATTCCGCCAGCAGCGGCGCCGCGCCCTCGCGCTCCATGCGCTGCTGCAGCTGCTGCCGGATGGCGCCGCCGTGACTGCCGGCGGCGAAGTCCGTGCCCCGCACCAGCGCGTCCAGATACAGCCCCGTGCCGCCCACCAACACCGGGCGCTTGCCCCGGCGCAGGATGTCCTGCACGCATTTGTCGGCCTCCGCCGCGTACCGCGCCGCCGACCAGCTCTCCCGCGGGTCGGCCACGGCCACCATGTGGTGGGGGATGCCCTCCATCTCCTCCGCCGTGGGCGCGGCAGTGCCGATGGCCATGCCCCGGTAGAGCTGCATGGAGTCCACGGACACCACCTCGCCGTTAAAGCGCCTGGCAAGCGCCACGCCCATTTTTGTTTTGCCGCAGGCGGTGGGACCCACCACGCACAGCACCGTGTTGTCCATGTGATCACCTCGTTTGTGTGGGATAGATGCGGGCGGATCACCGCACCTGCTCTGTAGGGCGGGACCCATGTGTCCCGCCGCACGGTATGCATGTTTTACGGCGGGGCACACGGGCCCCGCCCTACGGGATAACAGCACCGCTGCGCTGACGGGACGTCGTACCCCAAGGGCATTTGTTCCGCTGCGCTCCACTGCGGGACGCCGTCCCCTACGGACGGTTCTCGACGGCGTATCGGGTATACGTCGAGAAGGGTTGATGATGGCAGGGTGGAAACGCATCCCGCCACGGCGGAGAGATTTTTCGTCCTGCCGATGGCAAGCCGACGACGGCGTACCGGGTGTACGTCGAGGAGGGTTGACGATGGCAGGGCGGAAAAGATCCCGCCGTCAGGCCCGCTTGAACATTTTTTCTATCTGATACCTCGTCATCTCCACCGCCACAGGCCGCCCGTGGGGGCAGTAGCGCACGGCGCCGGACTGCACCTTGTCCACCAGCGCCTGCAGCTCCGCAGGGTCGGTGTGCATACCGGCTTTGATGGCGCTTTTGCAGGCCACGGTGTGCAGCAGCTCATCGCGGAGGGTGGACTGGTCGGCGGTGTGGAGCAGCAGCTTGTGCGCCAGCTCCTCCAGAGTGGCGGACGCATCCTCCGGGCGCAGGTCAGCGGGTATCTCACGCACCAGCACGGTGCCGTCACCGAAGTCCTCGCAGAGGAAGCCGCACTGCTCCAGAAGGGGCAGGTCGTCCAGCACGGCGGTGTATTCCTCAGCGGTGAGGCGCACCGCCGCAGGGGTGAGAAGCGGCTGCGCCATGGGCGGCGCGGCGCTCTCCTTGAGGGCGTCGAAGCGCAGGCGCTCGTGGGCGGCGTGCTTGTCGATGAGCCAGAGGCTGCCCGCGCCGTCCTCGCAGATGATATAGGTGCGCAGCACCTCGCCCACCATGCGCCAGGGCTTTTCCGCCGTGGAAGCGCCCTCGGGCATGGGCAGCTCCTGCTGCTCCGGCTCCGGTGTTGGCTCCGGCTCTTTTTCCGCAGGGGCGGGGACAGTCTCCTCCCGCACCGGCGGCGTGATGTGGTAGACCCGCCCGGCGGGAGCCGGGGCGGTGAAGGGCTTGTCCGGCTGGCGCACCACGTCGTGCACCGCCATCACCGGCGCAGGGGAGGTCGGAGCGGGGGCGGGTCTGACCGGCTCTGTGACCGCCGGTCTTGCTGGCGCGGAGCCGACGGCTCTGCCCACGGGCAGCGTCACCGCCCGGTCGGGGCGGGGCGCGTCCGGGCGCTTGAGGAACTCCTGCGCCGTCATGGTCTGGTAGAAGGGCTTTTCCGCCGGTTTGGGCTTGCCCTCGTTGTCCAGCACGTCCCGGACGGTGTAGTACACCACGTCGAACACGGCCTTCTCCCCGGCGAACTTCACCACGGTCTTGGCCGGGTGGACGTTCACGTCCACCGTGTCCACCGGCAGGGTGATATGCAGCACGCAGCCGGGGAATTTGCCCTTCAGCAGCGGGTTGCGGTAGGCCTCCTCCACGGCGGCGGTGAGCAGCTGGCTCTTGACCAGCCGCCCGTTGCCGAAGAACAGCTGCCGTCCCCGTGTGCCGTGACCGGCGGCGGGGCTGGTGACGAAGCCGGAGACACGGACGTCGCCGCCGGCGCCGTCCACCGGCAGCAGACTTCTGGCGAAGTCGCGCCCCAGCGCGGCATACACGGCGCTGAGCAGCTGACCGTCGCCGGGGGTGTGGAGCACCTCCTGCCCGTCCCGCAGCAGCTTGAAGGACACGTCCGGATGGCTCAGCGCCAGCTGCGTCACCACGGAGGTGGCCGCCGCGCCCTCGGCGCTGTCCTTTTTCATGAATTTCATCCGGGCGGGGGTGTTGTAGAACAGCTCCCGCACGCAGATGGTGGTGCCCTCCGGGCACCCGGCGGCCTTGACATCGCCGGGTACGCCGCCCTCCAGATGCAGGGACGCGCCGCTGTCCGTCTCCCGCTGGCGGGAGAAGATATCCACCCGTGACACGGCGGAGATGGCGGCCAGCGCCTCGCCCCGGAAGCCCAGCGTGCCGATGGCCGCCAGATCCTCCGCCCGGTGCAGCTTGCTGGTGGCGTGGCGCAGGAAGGCGGTGGGCAGCTGCTCCGGCGCGATGCCGCAGCCGTTGTCCGTGACCCGCAGGTACGTCATGCCGCCCTTTTCCAGCTCCACGGACACGGCGGACGCACCGGCGTCCAGCGCATTTTCCAGCAGCTCCTTGCACACGCTGGCAGGGCGCTCCACCACCTCGCCGGCGGCGATGAGGTCGGCGATATGGGCGGGCAGCTGTTGGATCTGCGGCATAGTATCAACTCCTTTTCTTGTCTTCGGCGGGGGATCCGTTTTCCGCCGCGCCTGTGCATTATCTTTTCGGGCGGACAGAGTCGTCCGCCCCTACGAAACGGTTATCGGCGGCGTTCCGTGCGGGACGTCGGGACGCCGTCCTCTGCGGGCGGTTTATCGCGCCCGTCCTGTAGGGCGAGACCCATGTGTCCCGCCGCACGATATGCATGTTTTCCGGCGGGGCACGCGGGCCCCGCCCTACAACAGGGTTCGGCGGTCATACAGGGCGGACAGAGTCGTCCGCCCCTACGAAGGGACGTCAAGAACGCCGTCCTCTACTGCAATTTGCTCTTCAGCTCATACAGCAGGTTCAGCGCCTCCAGCGGGCTGAGGGCATCCACCTGCGTGCGGCGGATGACGTCCGCCACGGCGGACTCCGCCATGGCGCCCAGCGACAGCTGGTCGTCCTGCACCGGCGCGGCGTGGGGATGGGCGGACTGGCTCTCCAGCTCCCGCAATATCTCCCGCGCCCGCTTGAGCACCGCGTCCGGCAGACCCGCCAGCTTCGCCACCTCGATGCCGTAGCTCCTGTCCGCGCCGCCGGGAACGATCTTCCGCAGGAACACGATGTCCTCGCCCCGGGCGTGGACAGCCACGTTATAGTTCCGGACGTTGGGCAGCTCCTGCTCCAGCGCCGTCAGCTCATGGTAGTGGGTGGCGAACAGCGTCTTGGCCTTCAGCTTTCCGGCGCAGTACTCCAGCACCGCCCGGGCGATGGACATGCCGTCGAAAGTGGAGGTGCCCCGGCCGATCTCGTCCAGGATCAGCAGGCTGTTCTTCGTGGCGCAGCGGAGAAGCTCCGACACCTCCGTCATCTCCACCATGAAGGTGGACTGTCCGGCGGCCAGATCGTCGCTGGCGCCGATGCGGGTGAAAATACGATCCACCACGCCGATGTGCGCCCGCTGCGCCGGGACGAAGCTGCCCACCTGCGCCATGAGGGTGATGAGCGCCACCTGGCGCATGTAGGTGGATTTGCCGGCCATGTTGGGGCCGGTGATGATGGACACCCGCTCCTCTTTGGCGCCCATGTGGGTATCGTTGGGCACGAAAAAGGCGTCGCCCCGCATTTTCTCCACAACGGGATGGCGTCCCGCCGCGATCTCGATCACGCCGGACTCGTCCACGTCCGGGCGGCAGTAGTGGTTCTGCGCCGCCACCTCCGCGAAGGCGCACAGGGTGTCCAGCTGGGCGATCAGCGATGCCGCCAGCTGCACCCGCGTCACCTGCGCCGCCACCTCGCTGCGCAGGGCGGTCAGCAGGTCGTATTCCAGCGCCGCGTCCCGGTCGTGGGCGGTGAGCACCTCGTGCTCCAGATCCTTCAGCTCCTGGGTGATGTACCGCTCGCCGTTGACCAGCGTCTGCTTGCGTATGTACTCCTCAGGCACCTGCTCCTTGAAGGAGTTGGACACCTCGATGTAATAGCCGAATACCTTGTTGTACCCCACCTTCAGGGTACGGATGCCGGTTTTCTCCTTTTCCCGGGCTTCCAGCTCGGCGATGAAGCCCTTGCCGCCGGTGAGGATCGTCCGCAGGTGATCCACCTCCGGGTGGAAGCCCTCCCGGATCATGCCGCCCTCCCGGACGGAGAACGGCGGCTCGTCCACCAGCGTGGCGGCGATGCGCCCGCTGATGTCCTCCAGCGTCTCCAGCTGCTCTCCCAGCTTGGCCAGCGCGCCGGTAGAAAAGGGCTCCAGGCACCGCTTCACCTCCGGCAGGTGCTCCAGCGCCGCGCGCAGGCTCACCAGATCCCGCGCCCCGGCGGTGCCGTAGACGATGCGGCTCATGAGCCGCTCCATGTCGCCCATGCCGGTCATAGCCAGCCGCAGCTCCTGCCGCCCCATGGTGTTGTCCACCAGCGCGGCCACGGCGTTCAGCCGCCGGTCGATGGCGGCCACATTCATCAGGGGCTGCTGTAACCACATGCGCAGGTTCCGCGCGCCCATGGGGGTTTTTGTCCTGTCCAGCACCCACAGCAGGCTGCCCTTCTTCTCCTTGCTGCGCAGCGTCTCCGTCAGCTCCAGATTCCGCCGCGCCGCCAGATCCAGCTCCATGAACTGCCCCGTGCGGTACCATTCCAGCTTGTCCAGCTGCTTCAGGTCAGTTTTCTGCGTTTCGTAGAGATACGTCAGAAGCCCGCCCAGCGCCAGCAGCGGCGCCGCGTCATTGCGGGGCAGGCGGCTGAGCGCCTCCTCGCCGAACTGGGTGCGCACCATCTTCTCCGCGTCCCGCAGGTCATACCGCCCGTCGCCCAGCCGCTCCCGGCGGCAGGCGAAGCGATTTTCCAGCGCGGCGGCCAGCTCCGCGTTATCGTAGGCGGCGGCGTTCATCACCGCCTCCGCCGGGGCGAAGCGCCCCAGCTCGTTGATAAGCCCCGTGATGCGCTGCTCACCGGTGAACACCGTCACATGCGCCTGTCCCGTGGACACGTCGCAGGCGCACAGACCCGCCGCCGTGTCGCTGAGATACACGCCGCACAGGTAGTTGCTGCGCCCCGCGTCCAGACAGGCGTCGTCCAGCACGGTGCCCGGCGTGACGGTGCGGATGACCTCTCGCTGCACCAGCCCCCTGGCCAGGGCGGGATCCTCCGTCTGCTCGCAGATGGACACCTTGTAGCCCTTGGCGATGAGCCGGGCGATGTAGGCATCGGCGGAGTGGTAGGGGATGCCGCACATGGGGATCTTGTCCTCCGGCGCCTTGGTCTTGTCCTTGTCGCGGGTGGTCAGCGCCAGATCCAGCTCCTGAGAGGCGGTGCGGGCGTCGGCGCCGAACATCTCGTAAAAATCCCCCAACCGGAAAAACAGCAGGGAATCCGGGTTCTGCTCCTTTACGTCCATATACTGGCGCATCATGGGTGTCAGCTCTGCCATGGCAGCGGCTCCTTTCTCACTTGGGGATAGGGAACGGCGGGGCATTTATCCCAGAAAGCCCAGCAGTCCCAGCACGCCGAAGGTGGTGTACAGCAGGCACATGATCACCAGCACGATGGTGATGACGGTGTACAGACCGCTGTTCTTCTTGGTGTGCTTGTACTTGCGGATATAGAACAGCGTGCCGCAGGTGACGCCCAGCAGCACCGAGGACAGGTGCCCCAGCATGGCGCTGTCCTTGAAGGCGGTCAGCCGCAGGATCAGCACGATCAGCACCGCCGCGAACTCCACGCCCAGCGTGACGTTCAGCCAGGTGGGGAGCTTGACGCGCTCCTGCTGGTTGGCCTTGTCCACGATCTTCTGCGCCATGTAGCTGCCGGCAGAATAGCCGCCGTAGTTGCTGTTTTTCTTCTTGGCGTGAATGTTCTTGTTGGGGTTGCCCTTGGCCTTGCGTATCTGCTCGGCCTGGTTGCTGTACTGGTTCACGTTCATCTTATAGTTGTTCTTGGCCATGGTCATTCTCCTTCGGTCAGTTGATTTATCAGCAGGTCAAATGCGTGATGGGCGGTGAGGGCGCGGATATGCTCCCGGTCGCCGCTCAACGCCAGCCGCCGGACGAGCACGCCCTCCGGCGCGGACAGCGCCGCGAACACGGTGCCCACCGGGTTGCCCCGGTCATCCCCGTCAGGCCCGGCCAGTCCCGTAACGGCCACGGCCAGGTCGGAGCCGGTCAGCACCCGGACACCCATGGCCATCGCCCGCGCCACCGGCTCGGACACGGCGCCGTAAGCCTCCAGCAGGGAGGAGGGCACGCCCAGCACATGGTTCTTCACCTCGTTGGTATAGCTGACCACGCCGCCCAGAAACACCTGCGACGCGCCGGGCACGTCGGTCAGCTCCTTGGCGATCAGTCCGCCGGTGATGCTCTCCGCGGCGGAGAGGGTCAGCCCTCTCTCCCGGCACAGCGCCAGCACCTGCGCCGCTATGCTGTCGTGCATATCACACCTCCGGCTTCACCCGGATCATCTCCCGGTTCTCCATGGCGCGGCGGCACAGGCCTTCCACATCCAGCGCGGCCTCGTACTCCCGCGTCTCCTCCACGCTGGGCTTCGTCTTGGGATGCCGGGGCGTGAACACGGTGCAGCAGTCCTCGTAGGGGAGGATGGACGTGTCGAAGGTGCCGATATGCCGGGCGATCTTCACGATCTCCTCCTTGTCCATGCCGATGAGGGGGCGCAGCACCGGCATGGTGGTCACGTCCTCGCTGACAGCCAGCGCCTGCATGGTCTGGCTTGCCACCTGTCCCAGATTCTCGCCGGTGACAAGGGCGCGGCAGCGCAGCTCCAGCGCCAGCTCATTGGCAAGGCGCATCATGAACCGCCGCATGATAAGGGTGAAGTGATCCTCCGGGCACTTGCGGCGGATCTCCTCCTGAATTTCCGTAAAGGGGATGATGAACACCGCCAGACGGCCGCACCAGGGCGTCAGCTCCTGCGCCAGGCGCAGCACCTTCTCCCGCGCCAGCTCGCTGGTGTAGGGAGGGGAGGCGAAGTGGATCATCTCCAGCTGCACGCCGCGCTTGGCGATCATGTAGCTGGACACGGGACTGTCGATACCGCCGGACAGCAGGCTCACCGCGTGGCCGCCCATGCCCAGGGGCAGACCGCCGGCGGCGGCCTCGGCGGGGCCGTGGACGTAGGCGGCGTCCTCCCGCACCTCGATATACACCGTCAGCTCCGGGTGGTGGACGTCCACCTTCAGGTGGGGGAAGGCGTCGTGCAGCGCGCCGCCCACCCACTGGCTCAGCTGGATGCTGCCCATGGGGAAGGACTTGTCCGCCCGCTTGCTCTCCACCTTGAAGGACTTAGCGGCGGTGAGGGCGTCTCCCAGATAGGTCTTGGCGGTATCAAAGATGGCCTCCTTGCTCTTTTCGCAGGGCAGGGCGCGGGTGATGGCGATGATGCCGAACACCTGCTTGCAGGCGGCATACGCCCCGGCGATGTCGCAGGTGTCCTCCGCCGGCTCCACATAGATGGTGGACTGGCGGGAGTATATCTTCCACTTGCCGAACCGCTGGGTGCGGCGGCGGATGTTGCTCATGAGCTTCATTTCAAAGCTGCGGCGGTTCAGTCCCTTCAGGACCACCTCGCCCAGCTTGCACAGGATGATCTCGTGCATGTGGTTCTCTCCTTGTTGTTGATGTACAGATATGGGGACGGCGGGCGGACAGGGTCGTCCGCCCCTACGGGTGCCTTACCGCACCCGCTCCGTAGGGCGGGACCCATGTGTCCCGCCGCACGATATGCATGTTTTCCGGCGGGGCACGCAGACCCCGCCCTACAGGATAGCAGCGCTGCTGCGCTGACGGGACGGCGTACCCCAAGGGCATTTGTTCCGCTGCGCTCCACTGCGGGACGCCGTCCCCTACGGACGTTTATCGACGGCGTATCGGGTATACGTCGAGGAGGTCTGACGCAGGCAGGGCGGAAAAGATGCCGCCGTCATTTCAGGGTGTTGCTGCTGCGGTACTGTATAGCCTCCGCCAGATGCGCGGCCTCGATACTCTCCGCGCCCTCCAGATCGGCGATGGTGCGCGCCATGCGCAGAATGCGGTCGTGGCTGCGTCCCGTCAGCCCCAGACGGTCGAAGGCACCCTGCATGAGCTTCTCTCCGGCGGCGTCCAGCGCGCAGTACTGACCGATCATGGCAGGGGTCATGTAGGCGTTGCAGGAGACATCGGTGCCGGCGTAGCGCTTTTTCTGCACCTCACGGGCGGCGTTGACCCGCGCCCGGACATCCGCAGAGGACTCCGGCTGCTCCTTGCGGCGCATGGCCTCGTACTCCACGGAGGGCACGTCGATGTGCATGTCGATGCGATCCAGCAGGGGGCCCGAAATGCGGCGCATGTACTGCTCCACCTGTTGGGGCGAGCAGGTACAGCGGCCGGAGGGATGACCGTACCACCCGCAGCGGCAGGGGTTCATGGCACAGACCAGCATGAAGCGGCTGGGCAGTGTCAGGGAGCCGGATGCGCGGGTGATGGTCACAAAGCCGTCCTCCAGCGGCTGGCGCAGCGTCTCCAGCGCCGCCTTGCTGAACTCCGGCAGCTCGTCCAGAAACAGCACGCCGTTGTGCGCCAGGGATATCTCGCCGGGGCGGGGGATACCGCCGCCGCCGGACAGGGACACGGTGGAGGCCGTGTGGTGGGGGCTGCGGAAGGGGCGGGTGTCCACCAGCGGGTGGGCGGGGTCGGTCATGCCGGCCACAGAGTAGATCTCCGTGGTTTGCAAAGACTCAGCGCGGGTCATGTCCGGCAGGATGGAGGGCAGCCGCCGCGCCAGCATGGACTTGCCCGCGCCGGGGGAGCCCACCAGCAGGATATTGTGGCCGCCGGCGGCGGCGATCTCCAGCGCACGCTTCACGTTCTCCTGTCCCATCACATCGGCAAAGTCCGGCAGGGGACGGCTCTCCCGTCCCGGCTCCCAGCGGGGCTGCGGGGTCATGGGCGCCTGTCCGCTGAGATGCGCCAGCAGCTGCGCCACGTTCTCCACGGCGTAGACCTCCACGCCGTCGGCCAGGGTCGCCTCCGCCGCGTTGTGGGCGGGCACGAACAGCTGGCGGATGCCCAGCCGGGCGGCGGTCAGCGCCATGGGCAGCACGCCCGTCACCGGGCGCAGGGCGCCGCTGAGACTCAGCTCGCCCAGAAAGGCCGCGTCCTCCGGCAGGGGACGTATCTCCTCCGCCGCTGCCAGAATGCCCAGCAGGATGGGCAGGTCGTACACCGTGCCCTCCTTGCGCACACGCGCCGGAGCCAGATTCACGGTGATGCGGCTGACGGGGAACTTCTCCCCGCAGTTCTTCACCGCCGCCCGGACGCGCTCGCGGGCTTCCTTCACCGCCGCGTCCGGCAGACCCACCACATCGAAGGCCGGCAGTCCGCCGGAGATAACGCACTCCACCGACACCTCGTAGCCCGTGATGCCCGTCAGACCCAGCGACCGCACCGTGACCACCATGGCACCGCCCCCTTTACACTAATTTTATAGCACCCTACATTGTAGCACAACATTCGCGCCGTTACCAGCCGTTTTTCCAAAAAAGTGCGGCGGTTTTTTGCTGCGGCAGCCCCTCTGCACTGTCACCCCGCCCACGTCGTTCCCCTGCGGTGTGAGAATTTTTGTGCATGGTGCTAAAAAAGTATTAAAATGACGTAAATCACGAAAATGAGGTTTACACCAGCAATTTTTTGTGCTACTATGACGATGCCTAACATTCCGTACAGGTGGGTAGTTTGCGCCCGTCTGGCAGCGGAACTATATAATGTAAGGAGGCTCATTATGGTAAGAAAAATGAAGTCCATGGATGGCAATAACGCCGCGGCGCATGTCAGCTATGCGTTTTCCGAGGTAGCAGCCATCTACCCCATCACCCCGTCCAGCCCCATGGCGGACTTCGTGGATCAGTGGAGTGCCAACGGCCTGAAGAACATCTTCGGCACCAAGGTCAAGGTGGTGGAGATGCAGTCCGAGGCGGGCGCTGCCGGCGCCGTCCACGGCTCTCTGGGCGCAGGTGCGCTGACCACCACCTACACCGCGTCCCAGGGTCTGCTGCTGATGATCCCCAACATGTACAAGATCGCAGCCGAGCAGCTGCCCTGCGTGTTCCACGTCTCCGCCCGTACCGTGTCCACCCAGGCGCTGAACATCTTCGGCGACCACTCCGACGTGATGGCCTGCCGTCAGACCGGCTTCGCCATGCTGTGCGAGGGCAACGTGCAGGAGGTCATGGATCTGTCCCCCGTGGCGCATCTGGCCGCGCTGGAGGGCAAGGTTCCCTTTATCAACTTCTTCGACGGCTTCCGCACCTCCCACGAGATCCAGAAGATCGCCGTGTGGGATTATGAGGATCTCAAGGACATGTGCGACATGGACGCCGTGGCCGAGTTCCGCCGCCACGCCCTGAACCCCGAGCATCCCCACATGCGCGGCAGCCACGAGAACGGCGACATTTTCTTCCAGCACCGCGAGGCCTGCAACCAGTACTACACCGCTCTGCCCGCCGTGGTGGAGAAGTACATGGACAAGATCAACGCCAAGCTGGGCACCGACTATAAGCTGTTCAACTATTACGGTGCGCCCGACGCCGATCGCGTCATCGTCGCCATGGGCTCCATCTGCGACGTGGCCGAGGAGGTCATTGACTACCTGAACGCCCACGGCGAGAAGGTCGGCCTGGTCAAGGTGCGTCTGTTCCGCCCCTTCGCCGCCGAGAAGCTCATCGAGGCGCTGCCCGCCTCCGTGCGGAAGATCGCCGTGCTGGATCGCACCAAGGAGCCCGGCTCCCAGGGCGAGCCTCTGTATCAGGACGTTGTCACCGCGCTGGCCAACGCCGGCTGGAACGATGTGAAGGTCATCGGCGGCCGCTACGGTCTGGGCAGCAAGGATACGCCTCCCGCCTCCGTGTTCGCCGTATACAGCGAGCTGAGCAAGGACGAGATGAAGCGCCAGTTCACCATCGGCATCGTGGACGATGTGACCAATCTGTCCCTGCCTGAGGACGAGAACTGTCCCAACACCGCCGCCCCCGGCACCATCGAGTGCAAGTTCTGGGGTCTGGGCGGCGACGGCACCGTGGGCGCCAACAAGAACTCCATCAAGATCATCGGCGACCACACCGATAAGTTCGTGCAGGCCTACTTCCAGTACGACTCCAAGAAGACCGGCGGCGTGACCATCAGCCACCTGCGCTTCGGCGATCACGAGATCAAGAGCCCGTACTATATCAATAAGGCCGACTTTGTCGCCTGCCACAACCCGAGCTACATCACCAAGGGCTTCAAGATGGTTCAGGACGTCAAGCCCGGCGGCGTGTTCATGATCAACTGCGAGTGGACGCCCGAGGAGCTCAGCCACCATCTGGACGCCTCCGCCAAGAGTTACATTGCCAAGAACAACATCCAGCTCTACACGATCAACGCCATTGACCTGGCCATCCAGATCGGCATGGGCAAGCGCAACAACACCATCCTGCAGTCCGCTTTCTTCTCTCTGGCGAAGATCATGCCGGAGGAGGACGCCATCCGCTACATGAAGGAGAAGGCCAAGGCCTCCTACATGAAGAAGGGCGAGGACGTGGTCGAGATGAACTACAAGGCCATCGACCTCGGCGCGACCGCGTATGTGAAGATCGACGTCGCGGCCGACTGGGCCAACGCCGTGGACGAAGCGCCCGCCAAGGAGCTGACGGGCCGTCCGGCCACCGTCAAGATGGTGCGCGACATTCTCACCCCGGTCGACAAGATGGACGGCGACAGCCTGCCTGTCTCCGCGTTCGTCGATCACGCCGACGGCACGTTCGAGCTCGGCGCCTCCGCGTATGAGAAGCGCGGTGTGGCCGTCTCCGTGCCCGAGTGGGACAGCGCCAAGTGCATCCAGTGCAACCAGTGCGCCTATGTCTGCCCGCACGCGACCATCCGCCCGTTCGCGCTCACTGCCGACGAGCTGGCTGCCGCGCCCG
>ENA-UEQP01001279-UEQP01001279.1-human-gut-metagenome-genome-assembly--contig:-NODE-1279-length-23775-cov-4.878386_pt1 | contig 23775 bp, 5 predicted proteins | sample MGYA00242951_ERZ507951 | MGnify/ENA primary metagenome ERZ507951 (study PRJEB26167, sample SAMN06115539) | human gut metagenome | host: Homo sapiens | place: China:Shanxi | collected 2015-11-18...
TTCCTAGTCGGAGCTACTTCGGACTCCCCAAAAGGTGAACTCGGGTCTTGCTTTCAAAAATGGTATCACTTGTTTTCTCGTTTTGAATTTGAAACTAAAAATCAAAAAAGCATAGTATTTTTAATATATTCGTGTTATACTATTATTAGATTTTTTAAGAAAGGATAGTGAAATTTATGATTAATGAAAAGCAAGAAATTCTTGCAACAGTCAATACTTTACCTGACAATACAACTTGGGACGATGCAGTTTATACTTTATATCTACATTCGAAATTACAAAAAAGTAAAGATGATATAAAAAATGGTAGAGTAATGTCTATTGAAGAATCTAAAGAAAGGATGAGGAAAAAATATGCAAATTTTCATGTCAAATGAGGCTCATGAAGATATAGATTCTATTTTTGAATATATATCACATGACTCTATTAAATATGCGAATGAAACCTCAGAAAACATATATTCTCGCATATATGAGTTGGAAAAAGCTCCATATTTAGGTAGATATGTTTCCGAACTTCCAGATAAACATTTACGAGAACTCATTTATAAAAAGTATCGAATAGTTTATGATATTTCTGAAGATTCAAAAACAGTTTACATACATTTTGTTGTTCACGGTTCAAGAAGTTTTAAATCGTTTTATAATTCCTATATCAAAAATAATTTTTAAGTCAGACTAATTAATCGTATCAAATAAATTCCAAACAACTCTATATAGTAAAAAAATTAGAGACATGTTTTCACATATCTCTAATTTTTATTGTTTAGATTATTTTCTCTTTTTTAATACTACCAATGTTATTGTTATTCCTGCGATTAAGATTAGGGCTATTGCTCCGCCTAATACGTAGAATAGATGTGTGTTACCAAATGGAGGTAATATTACTACTTCTTGAGAATCGTCTGCATCTATTTCGCGTGGTTCCATTGTTGGGTCTTGGTTACCTACAACTGAGTATGACATTTTTCTACCAACTGTATTTTGTGTTGTTACAAGTTCTGTCATGTTGTTATATATTCTGTCATCACTACTACTGTCTTGAGTAATCATTTGTGTTAATATTAATTGTACTCCACTTACACTTTGTGTACTGTTTACAGTGTTTAATGCGTTCATTGGGTCATCTTTAAATGCTTTGGCAATTTTGTCTTTTACATTTCTTTGGTCTGCAATTACTGGTATTAAACCTTTCGAAGCAGCTGTTGTTGTTATAATGTGACCGTCTGTATACTTATTAACATTATCTTTTAATCCAGTATTTAACAATCCATTGTTTAACAAGTCTGCACTTGAAATTGTATTCCAATTTTGGTTTTGAGCCTTGTTAAATTGTAAGTTATTTCTTGTTGACGTGTTATCATCGTTTGAATTGTAATCATTTACTTGTGTTCCAACATAGTCAACTAAAATTTTTGGATCTGTTTTTACTATTGTGCTCGTGTCTGCAACTTTTCCCGTGTAGTAGAATTGCTCTTCATTATAGTCAACTTCACCAACGTTTGCTACTGTTATAGCATATGTTATTTGAAGTGTTGAACCATGCATCAATTCTTCATCCATTGTTAGTTGTACTTTACCTTTATTTGTAGAGTTTTGTCTTACTACTGGGTTTAGCATTAAACTATTGCTATAGTTCTTGTCTGTGCTGTACACGTTATATGTATCTTGTCCATGTGCTTTATGATCTATCCATAACACGTTTGTTGCTCTAGCAGATGCATCGAATAATGTGCTATTGTTTGCAAGTGTTAATTTAACATTTGTAATTTGTTTTGTAACTTTAAGCTGTGCCTTTGGTCTTTGTACTAAACCTAAATCTAAGTCTTTTAATACATAGTAACCAGCCATTTCATAGTTGTTTCCACCTATATTGTCATGTCCTGTACCAGATGTATTTGTTACTCCAGGTTCTTCACCATTTCTGTTATATTCGAAGTTCACATCTATTTTTCCAGATTCTGCAATCATATATGTATTTTTCATAAATTCATTTAACAAGTTTTTCATTTCTTCAGCAGTATATTTTGTACCATTATATTCTGGTATGCTTTCATAAGAAGCTAATATTTCTGCTAAGTGGTTTGTCATATCTCCATTAGAGTACGCTTCAACGGTCTTTCTTGCATTGTTGCAGTCTACTAAGTAATCTGCATTTGGTGCAATATTTACAACATTGTCATTTTTGTTCATTATATCTTTAGCGTCAGAGTATTTTCCTTGGTCTGCTGCACTAAAGTTATATTGATATGAGCCTGTTGTGTTGTTTGTGTATGCTCCTGAGCCATTGTTTACACCAACTTGATATGAAGTTGATTTATAGTCTTGACCATTATAAGAATTTTTGTTTAATCCAATATTTGCAGATGAAGCAGAATATCCACTTTCTTCTGTTTTCTTCTTATACCCTTCTTGTGAAGCATATAAGTTTGTTACAGGATTTTCTTCTTCGTTTCCAGTGTTATAATTTGTATATGTTGTTCCAAGAACTGTGCTTTCACCAGAACCATATATAAATCTTACAATGTAGTCACCTGGTGCAAATGATGTAAATTTGTATTTACCATCTGCATTTGCAGTGTCTATTGTATAATTTGGTACTAAACCACTGTTGTTTATAATTGGTGTTGTTGAATCTGTGTTTCCAGAAAGAACTTCTTTCCATATATACTCATATGTTCTTCCGTCTTTTCCTTGTCTTAATTCAACTAATTGTACTCTTACACCGTTTATTCCGGTTTCATTGTCTTTTAGTCCATCTCCGACTCTTGCATTTTGTTCATCTACATTTCTAGTATCCTCAAATACCGTTCCTTCTACTGTTCTTAAGTTATCTCTGTTTAAGATAATTCTAATATTTGGAGCTTTATCTGTATCATTTTCGAAGTTTTCATACTTGATTACTCCGTCTTTTGGTACATCTGTTGGGTTTAGGTTACCTGGTGTAGAGTTGCAATCTGCTATACCTGCTATATCTCCAGTCTTATATTCTTGTTGTGTTTGTGAATTTCCTGTATTTGGAGCTTTTGCTTTTTGTCCATAGTATGATTTGTATCCATTAATTTCTGCAATATTTTCTTTACCAACACCCTTGGCTGTTCCACTTGCAACATCTTCATCTAGAATTATATTTCCATTATTCTTTCTTACCTCAAATGTTACATAGAAGTATACATCTTTGTTGTCATCTGGGTCTGATAATGGGAACATGTTGCTTGTTACAGCATCATTTGTTGCATTACTGTAGCTTTGATCACCTGTAATATATAAGTTCTTATATCCGGCTATTGTAGTTTGAGTTTCTACCCCATATCTACTAGCATCTTTCAAATATACATTTCCGATCTTATTTCCGTTATTATCTCCTAAATATGAGCGGTCTTGTACATATGCGTAATCCGCATCATAGTAATCCACAACTTCTGTTACAGCTGCCGCGATATTTTCTGACCTATTACGTATTGTAAATTTATATGTTACATATACTTTCAATTCAGAATCTTCAGATAATCCTAAGTTATCTAGTGTAGTAGCATTATCTACTATTGAATAATTATCTACTTTGTAATCATAATCTTCTCTGTATAGCTCTCTTGAGTAATCATTTCCATAGTAACTTGCATCTGAAAGTCTTGTCTTGACCTCCCAGTAAGAGTTTCCAGCTACGTCTGTTTCTAATCCATCTCTCTTATTATATGTATACACTTGTGTTTTTCCATTAATCTCTAATGTTGCTTTGTATACATCTTTTCTTAAGGCTAAGTCTAATTGTTCTCTTAGAACTAATCCTAAGTTAATATGATGCATTACATCTGGATTCTTGTACAATGTTTCAATTTTTTGTGCTGCTACAAATTTCAATACTTGTGCAGTATTTGATTTTGCATTTAAGAAATCTTCTGTTACAAATACTTGGAATCCTGGATATAAATCTTTGGTTGATGTTCCATTACATGTATACGCATCCATCATAGATTGATTTACATATTCGTCTTTAGACTTTCTTTCTCCATTTGAACTTACTTCTCCCTTTATGTTTCCAAACTTATCAATTGTTCCAGCTTCTTCAAGTTCATCTCTTGTATGCATTTCACTTGGATTGTTCGTTGTAACTGTATTCTTTGGTGCTGAACCAATTTCTCTAAAGCTTGCATTAAATGTATCTCTTTCTTTTAATATATCTAAGCCTTTTGATGTATTATCCCAGTTTGAATCTTGTCTGTTTACATTATAAACTGTTGGTTGATAATATTGACCATTATATGTGAATTTTACATAGTATTGGTACATTGCATTTTGTTTTTGGAATAAGTATTCTCCATTATTATCTGTTGTTGTTGCCGCAATAAATTTTCCTGATTGATTTCCATCTAATCCAGATACTTGATATAGTGAAACTTTTACATTTGACATTGGTGTATCTGTTTGCTTATTAAATAATCCATCATAATCATTTTCTTTTCCTACTGTGCCATCTACCCAAACTCTTCCTCCTAATTCGAATGTTAAATTAATTGGAATGTCTATGTCTGGTGTATCTGGCTTATCTGGCTTTTTGCTGTCTGGTTTTGCACTTACTGTTGCAGTATATATGTTATATGTTCTGCTTCCTTCAAGAGCAACCCTTAACTGTTGAGCACGTAGGCTTCTAACTGGATATTCAGTCATCTGTACGAATGGTTGTACGACAATTACACCTTTTGAAGAAGAAAGGTAATTTACAGTCAACTTTTTATACGCTACATATGACCCAAATAAAGTCTTACGTTCATATGCATATCTAACTGTTCCCATTCCGTATCCTTCTCTTAAACGGTATTTGCTATAACTTGTTGTTGCAACATATCCAATATATTGGTATACATTTGCTTTTGTATCTAATATATTAAATTTAACAGTTGATTTTTCAAGATATTCAAGGTCCACATACATGTTTACTGTTTTTGGATAATTTGTTTTTTCAGCCGAGAATTTTACGTAGAATTTAGCATTTGATGCAGGATATTTCTTTTTCAATCCGTTTGAACCCGATACAGTTGCTCCAATAAATTCTATTTCAAAGTCATCTGTATTTTCATCATATACTAATGTTTTTTCGTTATCAGTTCCCTTATCTGTTACTAAATATATTGCCTTCATGTATGAAATATCTTCATAATATGGGTATGTAACGCTTAGAGGTCCTACAATATAGCTTTTAGTTGCTTGGTTTACAATTACCTGTGCTTCTGCTTGAGGGTCTTCTGTAACACTGTTAGTATTTTTTTCGTCTTGTTTTCCTGTTTTTGTTCCAGAAGAATATGAATCACTCTTAATACCATGAACCTGTGCTTTATATCCACTGCCATTAATATATGTATCCAAGAACTTTTGGTATGATAATGCTTTGTTGTAAAGTGTTAATCCATTGCTTGTTAAATGGTTTCCATTAGGTATAATTCCATCTAAGTCTGCAACCTTCCAATGTGCAGTCTGAATATCTGATAGAGAATATCTATTACGTATTGAACCAGTTGTTCCTGAATAAGCATTTTCCATTGTAGTTAATACAAAAGATAGTTGTGTATTTGTTGTGGCCTCTGTAGATCCAACCTGTTTATAATGATCTTCTGCTCTGTCTTGAGTTTCCATTATAACAACTTCCGGACCATATATTGCATCGCCATTCCAGTCTTTTTGTTTATTTGCTGGATTTGTTGTATCGTCGTCAGTATCTTTTGGAGTCTTCCAATCGCCTAATTTAGATAATAACTCTTTCATAAGTTCTTTAGACTTGCTTCTGGCTTTAGATTGTGCGCTCATAATTGCTAGGTTTTGGTTTTCTGCAACTATAGCCCCATACCTTACCGAAATCATAGGTTTGTCTTTTTCAATTGCCCATTTTTCAGAGCCTTGGGTTCCAGGTCCATATTTTTGTTCGTAATGTATATTGCTACATACCGCAAATAAAAATGTTCTTCCTGCACGGTCTGCATCTTCTTTTGCCACCTGCCATAAATACTGTTTTACCTTTCTCTCAAAAGCCGAATACCCATATCCATTACTTGTTGTATAACCAATTTCATCTATATAATGTTTCTCGGAATCGAATTCACCATATCTTACAGCTTTACCAGCATCATTACAATATACTGTACCAGTACTCATATCCGTTGTCCAAGCTTCATATGGAAATTGATTATCTGCATTTCCCGTAAAAGTTCTTTGTTTTAATATTTGAGGAAATAGACCAGAATCACTATAGCTTAATTGTGGCATACCACTAGTCGCATTTCCTTGCCAAGTTCCATATGCTAATGAGACATTGCTTGTAGTAAAAAATGCTGTTATTGAAATTGCTGCAGTTGCTATTGTTGTTATTAAACATTTTTTTAATGTTTTATTTTTCTTCATCACTCTATCTCCTTTCTATATTAATACTTTCTTTTTTATCATGTAAATTCCTACTCCAACTATTGTAATTATCGTTATTATTAATGTAGTATAAATTACTACGTCACCTGTTTTTACAGATGTTAGTACATTTGCTGTTGAGTAGTCATCTTCATTTGTAGCCTTATTACCAGGTGTTGAGTCAATATCTAATGCACCATAATCATTTGATGTTTCATATATTTCTGCTGAGTTATTTATTAATCCAAAATCATCGTCACCATTCATATTCTTTGTTAATATTAATGTTACTTCTTTGCTTTCTCCTGGATTAATTATTGTGTTTGCAAGTGAAGCATTGTATATTACTCCATCTTTACCTTCATACCAGTCTTTATTCAATTCAGAATTGAATTTTAATTCTTCTGGTAAATAATCTGCTAATTTCTTAACATATCCTGCAATTCCACCCTCATTTGTAATTGTGAATTTATATTCAACAACCATTGATGATGTATTTGCATATTTAGATTCAAAATCTAATTTTGCAAGTTTACTATTGTAAACATGTTCTTTTGTATTTTTTCCGTTGTTTACTGTTATTGCTTGTACAACTTTATCTAGTTTCAAATCAAATTTAGCATCTTCGACTATACCCAAATCAATATTGAATTGATTTGTATCTGCTAATACTATTTCCTCTGTAACAGCTGCTATTTGATCTTTTCCTTCATAGTTAACTGTTTTATCTATAGCATCTGAATTTTGTTCATCACTTACTCCAGATTTTTTATATGTTGTAGGGCTATAATTTGCTGAATCATAGAAGAATATTACACTGTATTTACCTTGTGGTACATTGTTAAACATGTATGAACCATCTGTTCCGGTTGTTGTTATGCATTGTTCATTATTTGAATTCATTGCAATATTGCTTGTATTATTATTTAATAATAAAACTTTAACTCCTGAAACTCTTTGTTCATTTGCATCTTTTACTCCGTCTTTATTAGCATCAACCCATACAGTTCCTATTACTTTTCTTGTTTCCTTATTTGTATCATCTGGATCTACGTTTACATCTGTTTTTTCAAAATGTTTAACTATGTGTGATACTGAATTTGTTTCTACTTCTCCAATATCCTCATTTTTAAACTTCGCTTTATTTGATATTTCTGTATCATTGTCTATTGAGTTTGCTACTACATGTACATTTATTGTTACTTTTTGTCCTGCAGATAAGTAGAATTTTGTATTTATACTTCCATCACTATTTATATTAAAACTACTATCAATTGTGCCATCTTCATATACAATCTCTAAATATTTAAATGTTACTTCTGTAGGTAATGCGTCTGTAAATTCTACATCATTTAAATATATGTCTGATAAATTTTGTATAGTAAATGTGTATGCAAAATCTTCTCCTGCTGATATTGTTGTTCCAGTAGGAATATTGGCTGTTTGTGCAACATTAATTCCTGGTTTATTTATTGTAACTGATATATCATCAATGTTCTCTGTTTCTGTATTGTCAGCTTTTATATTACTTGTAATAGTTACCTCTTTTTTGTAAACTTCATTTGCTAGTTTTCCAACTTTTGTGTTTATAATTAAGGTTTTGCCTCTCTCTCCATCTACATCTCCGACTTTTACAGCTACTTTTCTGCCGCTTACTTTGACATTTGCTGTTGAAGTAATATCGTCTTCTTCAAATGTATCTTCATTAAATCTTGTTAATTTTATAGAGTCATACTCTAGCTCATCTGGCAATGTGATTGTAACAACTGTATTTTTTCTGCTATTATCAATACTTTCATCTTCAAGCTCATAATTATATTGAGACGATCTTAGTGCGATTTGGAAAGAATATGTTTCTCCTTCTTTGAGACTCTTATATTTTGAACCGATTTGTGTGTCGAAATATACTTTTTCAATTATATTTGATACAGTATTTGTTTCTACTGATATCCTATCACTATATCCAACTGTTGCTTTTAATTCAATTTTCTTTGTTTCATCACTTTGAGCTCTAAATTTAAGAGTCTTTTTTAACGTTGAATTAGCCGTAATTTTTCCTAAATTAATTTTTAATACTTCAGAATCAACATCATTATCTTCATATTGTTGCAATTCACTAATCAAATTTTCATATTTTGTTAGATCAATTACTTCATTTTCTGGTAAATTCAATAATTCCTCATATCTAGACTCATCATATTCTTCATCTTCTGGAACTTTATATGTATAGTCATCTCCATCTTGTGGAATAAAGCTTAATTCAGGTGGCAATTTTATTTCTACTGTTGTGTTTTCTGCATCTACTACACCAGTATTATTTATTGTTAATTCATATTCAAGTATTTCTCCAGATTTTACACTTGCACCTTCGCCTATTGTTGATGTTAGTTTTGCATCTAATTTAGCAATACTTCCTGTTGTTAAACCTATTTTTGTTGCTATTGCTTTATCTGTAATTGTTCCAGATGTTTTATTATTGTTGAAGAATACTCCATAATTTTCATATACTTCTTGATCATAATCTAAGTTTGCAGGTAATGTTGCTTTATATGTAAATGTGAATGTGTCTCCACCATTCATTGCATAATCTTCATTTAACACTATCATGTAAGATTTTATTTTTGTATAATCTGTTACACTTGTTGTCCATCCATTTTGAGAATTAGATAGGTCTGTTGTTGCCTCCCCATTTTCTGAATAATATATTGTAACTTTTGAAGCATCTACTCCTGTTACTGTTATTCCAGATGCAAGTGGCATTGTAATATTTGAGCCTAAACTTAATGATGTTGATACATCTTTGTTATCTTTAAATGGTGTTCTTCCTAATACAACAACATGGTCTAGTGTGTTTTCATAATTGTTTATTACATTCATTGTGTATGTAACTTCTTTTTGTTCTGCTTTTGTTGGTATTAAGGCTTTTTGAGATTCTCCATTAATAACTTCTATTTTTTCGTCTCCATTATATCCTGTCATTGAGTTTGTTGTTACAACTCCTGATGGAGCAATATATTTAACGTCTGTTGCTACATTTGTAACTGTTGAATCTCCATTTGTTATTTCTGCTGTTATTTGTGTATTTGTTGTTGGTGTTAATGTATTTAATGTAATGTCTGTTGTTAATACAACTGTTGCACCCTTGGCAGCAACATTATTATATTTTGTTTGTGTTCCTTTTAATTTTAATTCTAGTGTTTTTGTACCGTCACCATTTTCATAAAACATTATAGAATCTTCATCAATTTCAAGCTCATCATCGAAATATACTTTACAATCTTTCACATTGATTGTTTCTATATTTTCTGGAAATGTAATTTTAATTTTGGGGTTTGTATACATAGTGTCGTCTGCGCTGTCATTTTCTAGTGTAACTTTAATTTCTACATTTTCATTTTTTACTATTGTAGATAATCTATTATTACTTGTTGTTATGCTTGCTTTTTGTGTTGGTTCTGTTAAATCAACATTTTTTGTACTTTCTGTACTAACAATATCTATATCAGAATTTTTTGCTGTTCCTGTTACTTGAGTTTTTATTTGTGTAAAACTCTTTAATTGGCTTGTGCTGTATTCAATATTTTTAGCTAAAGCTTTTGTTATTTCGAATATAACATTTCCTTCTGCTTGTGGTTTTGATGTTTTTATTGTTATACTGTTTGTATTAAATGGTACTAAGTTTACTACTATTTTATTGTCTTTTACTTCTGTATCTTTGTTTATTGTTGCAAGTGTTGTTCCTGCTTCATTTAAAATAGTAATTTCACCATTTTCCCCAAACACTTTGTTAAATTCTTGTTTTGATATTGCTAGTGTTTTGTTGTAAGCATAATTTACTCCACCAACTGTTGTTGATTGTTCGCTTCCATTTGCAGTTACAAATTTGTCAACATCTTGTTTTAATACTATTGCATCTATTACATCTGCATATGAAACATGGGCTGTATACTGTGCCACATATTCTGTTTCCTTTTTATTTTCGTCTGCAGCATTTTTGTTATTATATATGTAACCTTTGCTTATGCTTTGTGTTGCATTAGATGTAAATTCTACTATATCTCCTATTTTTTTAGTTTGATCTTCGTATCCATCTACATGTGCACTTACTTTGTTTACTCCACTTTTTACATATAAGTTCATACTTGAGCTTGCATCATATGTAACTCTTGTAACTGAATCTTTTACAGCCTCATATACATCTGATGAATATATGTATGTTACTATAAATTCATCTGCTGTATTTTTAGCCCATTGGATTTTTCCATTTACAGCATTATTATTTACTGTAATTGTTATTTTTCCAGTTGTGCTATCATATGACCAGTTATTCTTAGAGAAGTTATCTCCGTTTGCATCTCCATTTGTTGCATTTGTAGAGTTTGCAACTACTGTAACTGTTTCTGGGTATTTATTATTAATTTTTGGAGCATTGACTTCTATGTTTGTATTCTTTATTGGCAACACACTGTTTTCAACATATGATGTAATTTTGCCTTGAGTGATTAGCTTGCTTACATTGTTTGCTGAATATGGAATGTATTTTGTAATTTCATAATCCAACTTAGCTTTTGCAGTTGATGCTGTCCAGCTTGTGTGAACTACTATATCTTTCTTAACTGCAACTTCTTCACCTTTAGCATTTACATATGTTCCAGTAAATTTTATTGTATTATCTCTGTCAAACATATCTTCACTTATTTCATCTTTTTTGTCTAATGCTATGTTTATTGTTTCTGTTACATTCTCGCCATTGTTTATTTGGTTAAAGCTTATTTTTTTGTTTTCTGCATCTACTGCTTGAATGTTATCAGATTCTTCTGTTTTTGCAATTTTAAAGTTTGTGTCTGAGAAGTCTACTACTGCATCTTTTAGATATCCAGCCTTTTTTACTTTTAATGCAATATTTAATTTCGTATCTTCTGCATTAACATCTGCTGAAACAGTATGTTTTCCTCCATCATAATAAACATCAAACTCTACATTCTCATTTGTAGTTGATGTTCCTTGATTTTCTAATGCTTTTGCACTTAAAAAATTGTCTGCCGCATAGCTTACAACTGCTGCTGAATTGGCATACAATATTGTTGTAGTTAATAGCATCGCAATTACTTTAATTAATTTTTGTTGCATCTTTGCTCCTCCTTAAAAAATTCACTGTAATTAATTATACTCTATTTTTGCTTATTTTTCAATGTTTTTTTAATCTTTTTTAAAGTTATGTAATCTTATTATTCATATTATATTATTGCATTTTTTCCCAGTTTTTTCAATGGATCTTTAAATTACGATAAAAAAGCAATTGAAACCCGCTTGCGGAAGGCATTACTAGCACATTTATTAAATTTTTATTACATTTTTAATCATTTATTTTTTTATAATTATTTTTACTTCTAAAAGTAATTAATTTTTCCCGCTTATTTCAAGCTTTTTGCAGTTTGTACGTTTTTATGTTAATTTATTATTATTCCTACTATATATATTTCCCTAAGTTTTTCACTTGTTCGGCAAAAAAAATTCTAATTATCAAGTTTTTATCTTAATAATTAGAATTTTATTTATTCTATTTATGCTTTTTTAATACAACTATTGTTATAGTAATACCAGCTATTAATATAAATGCTACTGCACTTATTAGTACATAGAATATTGGTTTGTTTCCAAATGGTGGTAATATTACAACATCTTGTGAGTCGTCTGCGTCTATTTCATATGGTTCAATTGTTGGGTCTTGGTTGCCAACAATTGAATATGCCATCTTTCTTCCGACTGTATTCTTTGTTGTTACAAGCTCTACCATATTGTTGTAAGTTTTATCATCATCTGTGTTATCTTGTGTAATCATCTGAGTTAATATTAATTGAACTCCGCTTACACTTTGTGATGCATTTACTGTTTCTAATGCGTTCATTGGGTTCTCCTTGAATTCCTTTGCAATATTATCTTTTGCTTTCGAATTGTCTGCAATTAATGGAATTAAGTCTTTCGATATAGCTTCTGTTATAATTATGTGGTCTTTGGTGTATTTTTTTACACCACTTTCATATTTTTTATTTACCAAACTACCTAATACATTATCTTTGTCAATTACTTGCCACTCTGGATTCAACTCGCTACTGAATTGTAAATTGTTTCTAGTTGCCGTATTATCATCTCTATCATCCCATTCGTGAACTTGTGTTCCAACGTAGTCAATTAACTTTCTTGGATTTGTCTTTACTATTGTACTTGTGTCTCCTACTTTCCCTGTGTAGTAGAATTGATCTTCTTTATAGTCTACTTCACCAACATTTGCAACAGTTATTGCATATGTTATTTGAAGTGTTGCACCATGCATAAGTTCTTGGTCCATTGTAAGTTGAATTTTGCCTTTGCTTGACGCTTTTGCTCTTACAATAGGATTCAACATTAGATAATTTTTATAGTTTTTGTTTGTACTATAAACATTTTTTGTGTCTTGTCCGTGAGCTGTGTGATCCATCCATAATACGTTTGTTGCTTTTTCAACTGCATCAAATAGCACACTGTTATTAGCTAAAGTCATTTTTACATTTGTTACTTGCTTTGTAACTTTTAATTGTGCTTTTGGTCTTTCAACTAATCCAAAGTCTAATTTTTCAAGTACATAGTGTCCACCTTGTTCATCATCATTTGAACTTCCTATATTTCCTTTTCCTGTAGAGCTTGTACCAGATTCTTCCCTATTATATTCGTATTTCATGTCTATAATACCAGTTTCTGCTACCATATACGTATTCTTAATAAATGTATCTAAATTCTCTCTTGCCTTGCTTTCGCTTGATGGCAAATGCTCATATGATGCTAATATTTCAGCAAGTTCATTTGTTACATCTCCATTAGAATATTTCTCTACTATTTCTCTTGTATGGTCAATACTTGTTAAGTTTTGTGGATTTTTAGCTACTTTTAGTCTCCAATTTCCTATACTTTCTATTATGCTTGCAAGGTTACTATAATCCATATCTTTCATTATATCTTTTGCATCTGATTGATTCTTTCCATCAGCTTCTTCAAAATTATATTTATATGAGCCTGATGTGTTGTTTATATATGCTCCAACACCATTAAACAATTCAGATTCTACTTGATATGATGTAGATTTGTAATCATTACCATTATAAGATTTTTGATTTATTGTTGTTTCTCCATTATATCCCAATTTTTGTGTTACTGGATTTGTTATTGTTTTTCCTGTTTTATAATCAATAGCTTGTTCAGATAATACAGTTTCATCTGTTGAACCATATATGAATCTCACAATGTATTCCCCTGGGATTAATCCTTGGAATAAATACTCTCCAGTTCCAATTCCTTGTGACGTTAAGTCTGAGAACGTTACATTTCCTCTTCTCGGTATTACCGTCGACAGAGTCTGGCTAGTATCTCCAGTTTTTACTTCTTTCCAGATATATTCATACCTGGTTCCATCTACGCCATCTCCATTAGATTTTTCCTTTAGCTCTACAAGTTGTACTCTTACTCCATTTATTCCGGTTTCCCCATCATCGCGTTTTCCATTTCCAACCATTGCATTATTTACTTCTTCTGTTCTCTTGTCTTCCCAAACAGTACCTTTTATTGTTCTAACATTTTGACGGTTTAACGTAATTTTAATGTTTGGAGCTTTATCTGTATCATCTTCAAATTTAGAAGTATCGATTTCACGTAAGTTACCTGGTGTTGAATCTGTATCTGGAATACCTGCAATATCGCCTCTTACAAACTCTGCCATAGCTTGTGTATTTCCAAAGTTTGGAGCAACTGCTTTTATTCCATAATAAGATTTATAACCATTTATTTCTGCAACATTTTCTTTACCTGAATCATTATCTAGAAGTATGTTTCTATTTGCATCTTTCTTAACTTCAAATGTTACATAGAAATATATGTCTTTATTCTTATCTGGATCTGATAATGGGAAACAGCCTGCTGTTGCCACATCATCTTTTGCACTACTATATATATTTGAACCTGTTACATATATTGTATTATATCCATCCATTTTCTTCATTGTTGATTCTGAATATCTACTCTTTTCATTTAATGTTATGCTTCCTATACTTTTTCCGTCCTTATCTCCTAAATATGAGCGTTCTGGAACCGGTGTAAAATCAGGATCATAATAATCTACAACTTCTGTTACAGCAGTCGCAATTCCATATGAACTATTACGTATAGTAAACCTATATGTTATAAATACCTTTAATTCAGAATCTTGTGATAATCCAAGTAAATTCGACGCAATTCCTAAATTACTATAATCATCCACTTTATACGAATAGTCTTCTCTATAAATTTCTCTTGTATAGTTTTGATTATAATATCCATTATTTCTGCCTTTTATATCCCAACATCCTTCATAAATTACGCTGTTTCTCTTGTCATATGTATATTCTTCCACTTCTCCATTAATTTCTAGTGTTGCTTTGTATACATCTTTTCTTAATGCTAAATCTACAATTTCTCTTTCAACAAGACCTTGATTTACATGTCTCATAACATCTGGATCCGCATATAATGTTTTTACGTCCTTACTTTCTATTAGGTCTAATACTTGGGACGTTTCTAGTAAACTATGTTTTTTGTCATCATTTACGAATACATCAATGTTTGGATATAAATCCATCTTTTTTGTTCCATTACATGTATATGAATCCATCATGCTCTCATTTACATATGTGTCTGTAGATTCTCTTGTTCCATCTTCGCTTACTTCTCCTACTATGTTGCCAAAATCATCTATTAAGCCTTGTTCTTTTAATTCTGCTCTTGTATGCATCTCGGCAGCCGGTTCTAGTAAGTTCTCTGGTGCCGAACCAATATCTCTAAACTTAGCATTAAATATATTTCTTTCATCCGCGACATCCATTCCTTTAGAATTGTTGTCCCAATTTTCATCATCTCTGTTAGCATTATATTTTGTTGGTTCATAATATTGTCCATTATATGTGAATTTTACGTAATAATTGTACATAGAATTCAAACCATAAAATTCATAATATCCATTCTCATCTGTTGTTGTTGCTGCTACAAATCTTCCTTTTTCAATAAACGTTGAAGAACTTGTTCCACCAGTACTTCCTCCTGTTGTGCTTCCAGTAGAACCGGTAGTAGAATCTGTTTTTCCTTCTTTGCTCTTTTCATATAATATTTTTTCTAATAACCATTGAGCAAGTTTTCTTGCATCTGAATTTCTATTTTCTTTTGTTGTTCCACCTAGTACAACTATTGCATATTCTTCATTTTTATATACAAATGAAGCAATTACACAGTAGCCAGAAACCCTAATTTGACCTGTTTTTGTTCCTTCTATTCCTGGTGTTGTTTTTAATGGGTTTGTACTGTAAAGTGATCTTTGGAAACTTGTACCATTTCTTGTAATTGTTATAGATGTTGATTGATTTTCTCCTTCTTTAAAGTACTCTGCAAATATTGGGTTATCCATTGCAGCATCTAGTATTTTAGCCAAGTCCTTAGCAGAAGATTTATCTTCTGCTTTTACACCAAATGGAGTAACGAAGTGACTAGAAGTTGCGCCTAATGAACGTACTTTTTCATTCATTAAATTTACGAAAGCTTGGCTACCTCCAGGCATATAGTCTGCAAGCGCTTGCGCCGCATCACAACCTGAATATACAAGTACTGCTTTTAACAAGTCTCTTACTGTAACTTTGTCTCCAGCCTCAAGTCCTACTATTTGTAATTTTGGACTCCAAGTACTTTTTCTTAGATTTTCACCTGCAGCAGTTCTATTAACTGTTACTACATCGTCTAGGTTCATTCGTTCTGCGACAACTAATGCTGTTACTATTTTAGTAATAGATGCAACTGAACATTGTGTTGTGCTTCCTCTTTCTAAAAGAGCTTCTCCAGTATTTCTATTATATACTAGAAATCTTGGAGCAGTTATTGTTGGTGTTTGAGGTTCATCTGGATTTGTTGGTGTTGGTAATGTTGGCTTTGGTTTTGTGCTTGTGGTTGGCTTTTTTGATACCTCGTATAACGAAACTTTTACATTTGACATCGGAGTATCCCCTTCACCATTTTTACCATCATATTGGTTTTCTTTTCCTACACTTCCATCTACCCATACTTTGCCTGAAATTTTCATAGTTAAATCAATTACTGATGTATCTGTATTTATACCAGGATTTTTTGGAGGAGTTATATTATCTTTATGTTGTTCTATATGATATACATCATACTCACGTTTTCCTTCCAAAGTGACTGTCAATTTTTGAGATTTTATCTCATCTACAGGTTCTCTTGTCATCATTACAAATGGTTGTGCAATATCATATGTTCTATCTCTATAGTGGTTTGAATCTATAGTGAAATTTTTCCATCCATAGCTAGTTACCCATTTCCAAGATACTACAACTGGAATTCCAAAAACATATATGATTTTTTTGGGCACACGCACCTTGTATGAATATGTAATTGTAGCATGTGCAGTTCCATATGCCAGTCTTAGACGTTTTTTTCTATGGTCTGCATTATAATCTCTACTACTTGCAACAAATCCAATATATTGATATACATTAGCTTTTGTGTCAAGCTCGTTATACTCAATTTTTGAACTTTTAATGTGTTCTACATCTGCATACAATCCAACTTTTGTCGGATATGCTGTCTCAGAAGCAGAAAATTTTATATAAAATTGGCTTCCAGCTGCAGGATATTCCTTTTTTAATCCATTTGAGCCAGATACCTTTTGCCCTATAAATTCTATTTCAAAGTCATCATTATTTTCATCATATATTAATGTTTTTGATGATGCTCCTTTATCTTCGTTTATCTTTAAATATATTGATTTTAAATATGATATATCTTCGTAATACGGATAATTTATTGTTATTGGTCCAACTATATAATTATTCGTATTTCTATTTGTAATTATCTGCGTTTGCGACATATCTATTTTAGCTTGAAAATTTGTAAGATCCTTGTTTACAAATGTTTGATAACTTTTAGCTCTTTCAAATAAAGTTAGACCATTTTGTGTTTCATGAGCCTTGCTTATTCCATCGAAATCAACAGCCTCCCAATATGCAGTTTGAATATCTGCTAAATTGTATCTTTCTCTTATTGAATTTGTTGCTCCACTATAAGCATTCTCCATAGCAGTAAGAATATATGCAACATTTGCACTTTTACTGTTAGTAAAGTTATTGGCAGTTTTTGTATTCCCCTTTTGCTTGTATCCATTCTCTGCCCTGTCTTCAGTTTCCATTATTACTGCTTTTGGTCCGTCTATTTTGTCGCCAAGCCATAAACTAACTTCCCATGCCTTCATGTTTGTGGATTTATCATCTGTGGTATATGTCTTATCCCAATTTGACAGTCCTTTAAATATTTTTGTTGCTATTTTTAATGCAGACATTTCAGCTCTTGTATAGTTATAACTTGTTTCACCATCTCCGTATTCAGCATTAGCTTTGGTTACAACGATAGGCTTGCTCGTATCAATGTCATAAATGTCATCATAATATGTTGGCCCTTGTATTTGTTTATAACCAATGCTTGTTGGTATTGTAGCTATGTATTTCCAATCTTTGGTCATTAATCCTTCTAAGAATTTATTCATATTATCAAATATTTCTCTACCAATTTCATCACATAACTTTGTCATGAGCAATTTATATGAACTATAATTTGTATAATCAATACCAAATATTGCCCCTACACCTTCATTTGCATAATGCAACGCGGGATCATATTTACCATATCTAATTGCAGAACCAGAGTCTGCACAGTATACAGTACCAGCACTTACGTCTGTGCTCCATGGCGTATATGGGAACTCTGTGTCTGCATCACCAGAAAATGTTTTTTCCTTTAATATTTGTGGTAACAATCCTCCTTTGGGTGAGTATTGCCCTTTTTGTGGCATACCACTTGTTTCGTCTCCTTGCCAAGTTCCATAAGCTAATACTGTATTGTGGGCAAAGAATAAACTAATTATCCAAATAAAGCCTGTTATTATAAGCATTTTATTCAATTTTTTTAAATATTTACTTATCACTTATTCTTTCCCCTTTCTCTATCTTAAAACTTTTTTTCTTATTACATATACACCAGTTCCAATTATAGCTATTATACATATAGTTAAAGTTGTATATATTGCTACTTCACCAGTTTTTATTCCCACCAACACATTAGCATTAGAATAATCATCTTCTTCTAGCACTCTATTCCCTGGTGTTGAATCAATGTCAGTCATTCCATAATTATTAGAAGCTTCATATATTTCTGCAGTATTGCTAAACATTCCAAAACCTTCGCTATTAATATTTTTAGTTAATACCACAGTCAGTTTTTTTGTTTCTCCTGGTTTTATTATTTCGTTTGCAAGGCTTACATTGTATATTGCACCATCTCCGCCTTCATACCAATCTTTATTTAGCTCTGAACTGAACTTAAACTCTTTAGGTATATAGTCAACTATTTTCTTTGCATATCCCTCTATTGCTCCTTCATTTGTTACTTTTATTTCGTATTCTATTATCATAGATGATTGATTCACATATTTAGATTCAAAATCAATTTTTGCAAAATTATTTTCATATTGATGTTCTTCCACTCTTTTGCCATTATTTGTTGTAATTTTCTTAACTATTTTATCCAATTTTAAATCAAATTTTGCTTTTTCTATTAAACCAAAATCTATATTATATATATTTTCTTCTTTTACTAATATATTTTCTGTAACACCCGCAATTCTAGATTTTCCTTCATATACAACAGTCTTATCTATTGCATCCGAGTTCTTAGATTCGTCAATTCCATCTTTTCTATATATTGTTGCACTGTATTTTGAAGATTCATATAAAAATACTATTGTATAGTTTCCTTTATATATATCACTAAAAATATAAGTACCATCGTTTCCACTCCATACAACACAGACTTCGTTTTTTGAATTTGTTACAATATTTCCATTTTCATCTAACAATAATACTGGTACATTCTGAACCTTTGGCTCATAATCATCCTTTATTCCGTTTTTATTAGAATCTATCCACACAGTTCCAATTATTTTCTTTGTTGTTTTTGTATCGTCTTCTCCAGGGTTTGGTTTTATGTTATTCTTATCAAACATTTTTATTAAATGTGTTATAATATTAGTTTCTAATTTTCCAATTTTTTCTTGTTTTATAGTCGCTTTATTGCTTATTACTGTATCTTTGCTTAATGATTTTGCAACAACTTCAATATTAATTATTACTTGTTCTTCTCCTTTTAGCGTAAATGACTTCTGTATTGTACCATTATCGTTTACTTGTACATCTGAATCAGTTGTACCATCTGAATATATAATTTCTAATCTTTTAAATTGTACTTCTTCTGGTAATTTATCAGAAAACATATTTGATTCTAGTGTTATTGCTGATTGATTAACTATTGTAAATATATATTTAAAGTTTTCAGCAGCTGTTATTTCTGCTTTTTCTGGTATATTGCAACTTTGTGTAATCTTTATTCCTGGTTTATTAATTTCAATCGATATATCTGAAATTTTTTCTTTTTCAACATCAGCAGCCCTTACATTTCCACTTACTGTTATTTCTTTTTTATATTTTTCTCCGTCAAAATTTTTTATCAAAAATTTAATATTTAATTGTATAGGCTCATTTGAATTTATATCACCCAAATTAATACTTACTATATTATTCTTTTGACTTATATTTTCTTTTGATAATTTATTACCATTTTTATCAGTAATATCATTTATTTCTAATTCATCTGGAATTGTTAATTCCAATTTACCATTTTTTACTGTTTTGTAATAATCATTCAAAGATATTGCTACAATGTATTGAAAAGTTTTTCCCACTTCATATATATCTTCATCATTTAAGCAATCTACAAATGTTGTAAAGTGTACTCTTTTTATGTAATTTGTTACTTTATTTGATTTTACACTTTCATTTTTGTTAAACTTAATTGTTGCCTCAATCTCTACTTTTCCATCATTTATTATCAGTTCTGAACTAAGTGTTGAAAAAGTTATCTTTTTTGCAAATTCTGAATTTGCCTTAATCTTCCCAATATCAATTATCAAAACATTTTTTGTTTCTGTAATGTTTTCATCAAATTCGATCCCCTCTGCTTCCATCTCTTTTATCATTTTTTCATACTCTTCTATTTGTTTCTTTTGTTCTTCCATAGCTTCTCTATATTGTCTCAAATTTTCTTTCTGTTCTTGTTTTTGCTCTTCTGTTAAATCTGGATTATTATCTATATCTTCTTCTGTAAGTTCTGGCTCTTCAAGTATTTCAAACTTTTGACGAGGCATTATTGTTTTTATTCTATATGAATCTCCTTCTTGAGGAATAAATTCTACGTTTTCCGGAATATTTATATTTATAGTTGCATCTTCAGCATCTATCGTTCCAAAATTTTTTATAGATATAGTATAATCTAGACTTTCCCCTGCTTTTATTTCTTTTCCATCATCTAATTTTGGTATTATGTTAGCTTCCAATGTAGCCATTTTGCCTGTATTTATGCCTATTTTAGTAGCAAAAGTCTTATCATCAATTATCGCAGTTTCTTTATTGTTTTTAAAATATACTCCATATGTTTCATATGCTGTATTATTGTAATCTAAATTTGCCGGTACTGTTGCAGTGTAAGTAAATTTAAATGTATCACCCATTTCCATTGAGTAATCCTTTAATACAATCATATATGATTTTATAGTAGCGTAGTCTGTTATTTCTTTCTCCCATAAATTATTAGCATTTGTTAAATCTGTTGTAGCATCACCATTTGTAGAATAATATATTTGAACATTTTCTTCAGGAATACCAGTTATTGTGATTTTTGATGATAACGGAATATCTATTGTTGTACCCATATTTAGCATAGTTGCAATATCCTTATTGTCTTTAAACATCGTTCTTCCTAATACAACCACTTCTTCTAAAGAGTTTTCATAATTATTTATAACATTCATTTCAAATGTTAATTCTTTTTCACTAGATTTAGCTGATATTAATGCCTCTTTTGGTTCTCCATTTATAACTTCTAGCTTTTCATCTCCATTGTAGCCTTTCATACTATTTGTTGTAACTACTCCTGTTGGGGCTATAAGTTTTAAATTTGTATTATTGCTCGCCTCTGTTTTATTTTCATCGTCATTTTCAGTAAAAACATCTATTTGTGCGTTTGTAGTTGGTGTCAATTTGTTTAATGTTATATCTGTTGTTATTACAACTGTAGTTCCCTGTGCTGAGGGATTATTATATCTTGTTTGACTTCCATGTAATGCAGTCTCAATAACTTTTGTTCCATCTTCATTTGTATGTACACTAATATTTTCTAATTTTAATTCTTCGTCAAAAAATATTCTTGCACTTTTTATATTTATTTCTTCTATACCTTGTGGCAAATTAACTTTTATTTTTGGGTTAGTATACATTAAATCATCTGCCCCATCATTTTCCAAAGTTATTTTTAATTCGATATTATCATTTTTCTCAACAGTTGATAATCTATCATTATTTGTTGTTATGTTTACCTTTTGTGTAGGCTCTTTTAACTGTGTTATATTATCTATGCTTTGATTTACTATATTTATATCCGAATTCTTAGCAACAACATTTAATGAAGATTTTAAGTTTGTAAATTCTTTAATTTCTTCTATGCTATAATCATTATCTTTTTCTATTGCTTTTGTAATTTCAAAATTTAAGCTGCCTTCAGTCTGTGGTTTTGATGTTTCCAATACAATGTTTTCAGTTTTAAATGATGCCAAGTCAATTTTAATTTCATTTTGTTCTGCTTTTGTATCTTTATCAATTGTACTTAAAAGTGTTCCATCTTTAGATTGAATTTCAATCTTACCATCTACTCCCAATACATTATCAAATTCTTGTTTTGATATTTTTAATTCTTTGTTATACGTATTTGCTTTATATTCTTGTTCTTTACTTGTTGTAAACTTATCATCGTTTTGCGAAATTGTAAAAGAATCTATTAAATTTGAATATGCAATATTCAATGTATATTTATTTGCAATTTCTGTTTCTCTTTTATTCTCCTCAGCAGTAACTTTATTGTTATACATGTAACCTTTATATATGTCCTCATTTGTTGGATTTTCAATTATAACTTCTGCAATTTCTCCTAGTTTTTCTTTTTGTTCTTTTTCAACTGTTGCCTTGGCTTTTACTGTAATATCTTTATTGCTATATAATGCAAGTTCAGAATCTAGTTGGTAATTTAATTTTATCGATTTGTCTTTTATGTTTTCATAAACTTTGGCTGAATAAATATATGTAACTATATATTCTTGTGGTTTATTCTTTTGCCATTTTATCTTACCATTCTCTACCTCATTCTTGTCCTCTATTGTTAATTTACCAGTATTTTCATCATAAGTAACACCATTTTTATTAATTTCTTCTGTTGTTTCTTCTGTAGAATTTATTACCGTAACTTTTTCTGGGTATTCTCCTGCAATTTGTGGAGTATTAATATTAATTTTTGTATTTTTTACTGGTAATACATCATCTTTTACATTTGATGTTATTTTTCCTTGAATAATTAAATTGCTTTCATTTTCTGTTGCATATGGAATATATTTTGTTACTTCATAATTTAAATTTGCTTCTATATCTTTTGCCATCCACTCTGTGTGAATAACTATTTCTTGTTCTACTTTGGTTTCTTTCAAGTTTGTATTAACGAATGTACATGTAAGTTTTATGTGATTATCCTTGTTAAAATTATCTGCGCTTACTTCTTCTTTATTTATTGGGGTAATTATTATTTGTTCAGCAATTTTCTCTTTGCTGGTCATTTGACCAAAGGTTATCTTTTTATTTTCTGCATCAAAGTTTTGCACTTTATCAGATTTCTTTACTTGAGATATTTCAAAATTTGTATTCGATAAGTCTATTGTTGCCTCTTTTATATACCCATCTTTTTTCAAAGATAATGCAATATTTATTTTTTCATCGTTTTTATTCTGGTCTATTATTGCGCCATGCTTGCCATTTTCATATTGCACATCAAAATTTACACTACCATCTTTTGATGTAGTGTTTTGGCTTTCCAATTCATTTTCACTTAAAAATAATTCCGCAGAATAGCTTACCACCGGCCATGAAATTGAACCTAAGATAATTACAACTAACATTACGGCTATAAACTTAGATAATCTTACTTGCATTTTGCTCCCCCTATTTTCCTTGAATTATTTATATTTATTATTACATTTTTAATTTAGGTTTTGCAATGGGTATTTTTTTCTTACTATTAATGTAACTAAAATTCGCTTGCGGAAGGGGTTATAAGCACTTTTATTAAATTTTTATTACATTTTTTATTTGCTGTGTTTTTTGAAATATGCAT
>ENA-UEQP01001313-UEQP01001313.1-human-gut-metagenome-genome-assembly--contig:-NODE-1313-length-23395-cov-5.041599_pt1 | contig 23395 bp, 21 predicted proteins | sample MGYA00242951_ERZ507951 | MGnify/ENA primary metagenome ERZ507951 (study PRJEB26167, sample SAMN06115539) | human gut metagenome | host: Homo sapiens | place: China:Shanxi | collected 2015-11-18...
AATATTATTCCCCATTTCGTTGGTAGGAATATATGTGTCATACGGAGTTTTCAGTTCAGAAAATTCCTCCCCGAAAAAAGTAACCATATCGCACTATATGCTAAAAAATATTCTGACTTTTCCAATTATGTACATACATAAGTTACAAAATTATTATTTTTTGAACATTTCGCCGAATTAAGTAAAGTAAAAGTAAAAAATACTTGACTTTTTTAAGTTATGGTTTTATTCTTAAGCACATAATTTTATTAACGATCCATTCCAACTATCAAAGGCGATAACTTCTGACAAAAGTGCGCCTTTCTTTTTTACCCGGACTTCACTGTAAGAATATTGAGCAGTTCCTCCGGTTCTCCGGAAGCGACTGCCGGATACCCACCGGCACCGGAGATTCCCCACCCGGATCGTTCGTAAAAGAAAAGAGAGAGGAGAGATTCATTTATGAAGAAGAGACGACTTATTGCACTCGCAGCTGCAGCCGTTATGGCAGCATCTTCCCTGGCAGGATGCGGCGGTTCCCAGACATCCTCAACAACAGCAGCAGGTTCCACTGCTGAAACAGCAGCGGCTTCCTCCAATGCGGTATCCCCGGATGCAAAGTCCACGGATCAGACACTCGGCGGCGGTATCGCGGTCGGCTCAAGTGACGGCGAAGCAGTGAAAGGCGGAACGCTTGTTGTGTCAATGCCTTCATCCCCACGCACTCTTGATCCGAAAGCCTACTCAACCATGTACGAAAACCACATTATGTACAATGTTCTCGATACCCTGTTTATCTGGGATAAGGATTACAAAGAGGTGATCCCGAGTCTGGCAACTGATTACACTGTCAGTGATGACGGCCTGACCTACACCATCAACCTCCGTGATGATGTATACTTCCAGAAAGGTAAATTCCAGGACGGAAGAAAAATGACCGCGGATGATGTTGTATACTCTCTTGAACGAAGCAAGGAAGAGAGTACCACAGACCGTATCTGCCGTGATTTCTTCGATTACTGCGAAGCTGCAAGCCCGACACAGGTCGTTATCCATATGAAATCCGTTGCAGGACCGTTTATCTCCCAGTTAGCCGGTATCGGAAACGCGATCCTCCCGAAAGAGGAAGTTGAAGGCTGGGGAGAAGACTTCGGTTCCCACATCGTCGGCACAGGCGCTTTCACACTGGAAGAGATCGTAACCGATGAAAAAGTCACATTAAAGAAAAATGAGAATTACTGGGGCACAGAGCCGAACGTAGACGGTATCGAGTTCCGCATCATCTCCGATTCCAATCAGGCGATCAACGCAGTCCAGACCGGTGAGGTCGACATTGCGATGTATCTTCAGGGTGAAGCCATCAAGCGTGCACAGGACGCGAACCTCTTACTTCAGGCCCCGAGTTCCGCTGTCACCTATGTCCGCTTCAATATGCAGAACGGACCGACCGCAAACGCTGATGTCAGAAAAGCACTCACAATGGCTGTCGATATTGACTCCATGGTAGCCGGTATCTATCAGTACGGAGAAGGCACAAGAGCTTATCAGCCGCTTCCGGTATACTCCTTCGCTTATGACACTGCATACAATGATCTTGTACCATCCTACGATCCGGAAGGTGCAAAGAAGCTCCTCGCGGAAGCAGGCTACCCGGACGGCTTTACCATGAGCCTTTACATTGGTTCCACTACCTATCGCGAGAAAATGGCACAGATGTTACAGTACTACTGGAGCCAGATCGGTGTAACACTTGATATTAAGTCTTCCACCATGGCCGACTGGTCCGCAGCGGTTGTTGATTCCTGGCAGTCCGATGTTGTAAACAGCTACGGTGTAAGCTGGAACAGCGATCCGGATCCTTACGGTTTCCTCGGAAAGTTCTTCAGCTCCCAGACACTTCACGCCTCCTCCAACGCAGGCGGCTACAACGATCCGGAGATGGATGAACTCTTAAATGAAGGCTTTGGCTCCACAGACAACGCAAAGCGCGCGGAGTCCTATAAGAAAGTCATTGAGAAGGTTATGAACGAATACACCGGTATCTACTACGCATACGAGTGCCGGAACTGGGCAGTATCCCCGAAGGTACATGACGCGGTTCTCCGTGCTGACAACCAGATGTTAGTCGCAACACCATTCAACAATATCTGGGTTGAAAAATAGAATTTGACGACCAAACCGGTTTGAGTAAGCAGGGCGATTGCCCGGATTACGAAAACCGGCGGTCGCTGCGTGAGTGCTAAAGACACAAAGCAGCCGGATTTCACACATAGAAAGGGGGAGGCAAATCCTAAGTTTGTTTCCCTTTTTCTGTACACTCACAGAGATTTAACTGTTCCATTCTCTTCACATTCTTCCCGGTGAAGAGAACAGGACAGCTATGAAAGGATTGGATTTATATGGGAAAGATCATCATAAAACGATTATTGCAGACGATCCCCACACTTCTGGTCGTCGTCACACTTACCTTCTGCCTCACACGAATGCTTCCGGGCGATCCGGCAGTGGCGATCTTAGGTATCGAGGCAAATGCGGAGGACATCGAAGCTATGAGAGCCGAGATGAACCTCGACAAATCGCTCCCTGAGCAGTACGCCCTCTACCTGGGCGGACTTGTCCACGGTGACTTTGGTTACTCCTACAGCTACCGTCAGGACGTTCTTCCACTCATCACTTCCAGAATTCCAAACACATTGACCCTGACGCTGACAGCACTTCTCTTCGCTTTCATCATCGGAACCAGCGTCGGTATCATTGCTGCATTAAAGCAGAATACGATCTTCGATTACATTGTCATGGTCATCACGCTCGTAGGTGTGTCCATGCCGATCTTCTGGCTGGCACTCATGCTGGTTCTTCAGTTTTCCGTTAAAATGAATCTTCTGCCTGTTATGGGTATGGGCGATCTTTCCAAAGGCTTCGGCGATGTTGTGATCCACATGATCCTTCCCGGCTTCTGTCTCGCGACGATCCCGATGGCAACCTTTGCGAGAACCATGCGTTCCAGCATGATCGATATCATGAGCAGCGACTACATCCGATGTCTCAGAGCCCGTGGAATCAAAAAACTCAAAGTCATCCTGATCCACGGATTAAAGAATGCTCTCCCGCCGCTCATCACAGTTTTAGGTCTGCAGATCGCCGGAACCTTCACCGGTGCCATCATCACCGAGGGAATCTTCTCCTGGCCGGGCATGGGAACCATGATCAACACTGCGATCAACAACCGCGATTATTCCCTGATCCAGGGTGCGGTCCTGTTCTCCGCGATCATGTTCGTCTTCTGCAACATGCTGGTCGATATCGCCTATGCGATTCTGAATCCGAAAGTTAAACTGGAAAAGGGGTGATGAGCCATGATATTATCAAAAAAGAAAAAACCTGCTGCCGCGTCCTCCGTTGTTTCCGGTGAGGCGCTTGGAATGGATGCCAATATCGCAATGCTCGTAAAAGAGCGGAACGCAAACAATGCCTGGCATAAATTAGCGAGAAACAAAACAGCCCTCGTTGGCTTCTTCATCGTGGCTTTTATGGTAGTCATCGCTGTATTTGCCCCGCTCATCGCGCCATATGACCCGAACGCGATCAACCCGATCCTGCCGTTTAAGGGAATCGGCACTCCCGGACATCTCTTCGGTACGGATGACCTTGGCCGTGATATCCTGTCCCGTATCATCTACGGCTCCCGTATTTCCATGATCGTTGCCGTAGGTGCCACCATCGTCGGCGCGATCATCGGCGTCCTTATCGGACTTGCCGCCGGATATTTCGGCGGATGGATCGACGCGGTGTTCATGCGGATCATGGACGGCATGTTCTCCTTCCCGTTCATCCTGTTAGCCATGATCCTGATCACCGTTTTAGGAAACGGCGTCATGAACGTCATTCTGGCCATCGGCATCGCAAGCGTGCCGGGATTTGCCCGTGTCACAAGAGGCCAGGTACTGATCGTAAAGGAAGAAGAATACTGCAACGCCTGCCGCGTTGTCGGTGTTTCCCCGGTAAGACTCCTGTTCTTACATATTTTGCCGAACTGTGTATCCCAGATCATCGTTTACGCGACACTCCGTATCGCAAGTGCCATCATCTCCGAGGCATCCTTAAGCTTCTTAGGACTCGGCATCGCGCTTCCGACCGCCTCCTGGGGCAGCATTCTCCGTGTCGGCCGTGACTGTCTGACAACCGCCCCGCACGTTGCGGGAACCGCAGGCGCGTTTATCCTCGTGACCGTTATCGGTTTCAACCTGTTGGGCGATGGTATCCGTGATGTCATGGATCCGAAAATGAAACAGTAGGAGGTGCAGGTTATGAGTGAAAACGATGTTATTTTAGAAGTAAATGGATTAAAAACATATTTCTATCAGGCAAGCGGTGTTTCCAAGGCTGTCGATGGTGTAAGCTTCAGCCTGCGTCAGGGCACGACCATGGGGATCGTCGGTGAATCCGGTTCCGGAAAGAGCGTCACAAGCGCTTCCGTGATGCGGCTCATGCCGGCAAAGACCGGAAAGATCGTGGACGGCTCCATCATCTTTGACGGTGTGGACATCCGGAATCTCTCCGAGGCGCAGATGGAAAAGTTCCGCGGCGATGAGTGCTGCATGATCTTCCAGAACCCGATGACTTCCCTTGATCCGGTATTCAAGATCGGCCACCAGATGGTGGAAATGATCAGAGAACATGAAAAGATCAGCAAAAAAGATGCCTGGAACAAAGCCGTTGAAGCCTTAAAGCTTGTCGGCATCCCGGAAGCAGAGAAACGAATGGACGCGTATCCACATGAGCTTTCCGGCGGTATGTGCCAGCGTGTCATCATCGCCATGGCTGTCTGCGGACATCCGAAGCTCATCATCGCTGATGAGCCAACGACCGCCCTCGATGTGACCGTACAGGCACAGGTTCTTGAACTTTTAAAGGATCTCCAGAAGAAGCTCAACACAGCGATCTTACTCATCACCCACAACCTTGGCGTTGTCTGGGAGATGTGCGACACCGTCATGGTCATGTATGCAGGAAATACCGTAGAATACGCGGATACAAAGACGCTCTACAAAGAGCCGCTTCACCCGTACACCTGGGGTCTTTTAGACTCCATGCCGAAACTCAGCAGCTTCACAAAGGAGGACTTAAAGACGATCCCGGGCACACCGCCGGATCTCCGCCTTACCGGCCACTGCTGCAACTTTTATAACCGCTGTCCTTACGCGACGGAGATCTGCAGACAGCAGGTACCACCGCTTAAGGAAGTCGCTCCCGGACATTTCGTGGCATGCCACAGACAGGACGGCGAGCACAGATTAACACGAGGGGAAGTGAATGTGACATGCAAAAAAATGTAATCATGAGCGTCGATCATCTCAGTAAGGATTTCGTGATCCGCGGAAAAAAATTAGGGGAAAAAAGTAAGCTTCTCCACGCATTGAGCGATGTTTCTTTTGATATTTATGAGGGTGAAACCCTTGGCATCATCGGTGAGTCCGGATGCGGCAAATCCACACTTGGACGCTGTCTTGTAAAGCTCCACAAGCCATCCGCCGGAACGATCACCTACAATGGCAAGGATCTCTGGAATCTGCCGGTCTACGAGCGCGAGGCAGCCCGCAGGGACATCCAGATGATCTTTCAGGATCCGTATTCCTCTCTGGACCCGAGAAAAACAGCTTCCTACTCTATTGAAGAAGCGATGAAGGTCCACCACATCGGTGACACCGCAAGAGAGCGCCGCCAGAAAGCGTTAGAGTATCTTCAGGAGGTCGGTCTCGACATCCAGCACATGGAGCGCTATCCCCACGAGTTCTCCGGCGGCCAGAGACAGCGTGTGAACATTGCCCGCGCCCTCTCCATGGAGCCGAAGATCATCGTCTGCGACGAGCCGGTATCCGCTCTGGACGTTTCGATCCAGGCACAGGTCATCAACCTCTTCCGCCGCCTGCAGAAGCAGTTTAACCTGACATATGTGTTCATCTCCCATGACCTCGGCATCATCAAGTACATCAGCGACCGGATCATGATCATGTATCTGGGACGTGTCATGGAGTTCTACACCTCCGAGGGAATCTACGCGGATCCGAAGCACCCGTACACTAAGGCGCTTCTCTCCGCGATCCCGCCGGAAAGCCCCTTTGATAAAAAAGAACGTCTGCCCCTCACCGGCGACATCCCGAGTCCGATCGGGGATCAGGTTGGCTGCCCGCTCGCAGGCCGCTGCCCGCACTGCACGGATCGCTGTAAGAAAGAGATTCCGAAGCTCGTAGACACAGGGGATGGACATATGGTAGCATGTTTCTTATACGAATAAAATCTCACAAATATCTTGATCCTTACAATTTTTATATTTAGGAGGAGTAATACACAATGGTAGATTCTAAAAAATTAATTTCTCTCGTTGAAAAATATGAAAAACTGATCTATGACACCGCTGACCATATCTGGGCACACCCGGAGACAGGATTCCGCGAGTGGAAGACTTCCGCCTACATGGAACAGCATTTTGAGGAGCTTGGCTACACACTTACAAAAGCCGGCAACATCCCGGGATTCTATACAGATCTCGACACCGGAAAGCCGGGTCCGAAGATCGCGATCCTCGGCGAGCTGGACTCCCTGATCGTCGCAAACCACCCGTGCTGTGATCCGGAGACCCATTACGTCCACGCCTGCGGCCATCATGCCCAGTGCGCGGTTCTTCTCGGAACTGCCGCTGCCTTAAAGGAACCGGGCGCTCTCGACGGCCTCTGCGGATCCATCCGTTTCATCTCCGTTCCGGCTGAGGAGCTTATTGAGCTCGGTTACCGCGAGAGCTTAAGAAAACAGGGTATCATCAAATATTTCGGCGGAAAAGTTGAATTCATCCACCGCGGCTACTTCGACGGCGTCGACATGGCAATGATGATCCATTCCGGTAAGCTTGCGGAAGGAAAGGCACTTTCCATCAGCGATGGCTGCAACGGCTGTCTCACAAAGAATATCACCTTTAAAGGTGTATCCGCTCATGCAGGCGGCGCTCCGGAGAACGGCAGAAACGCCCTCTACGCCGCAACCTGCGCTTTAAACTCTGTCAATGCCCTTCGTGAGACCTTCACAGACAGTGACCATATCCGCTTCCACCCGATCATCACAGAGGCCGGCCTCGCCGTCAATGCGATCCCGGAGACAGCGAAGGTGGAATCCTATGTGCGCGGCGCTTCCTTCGACGCGATCCGCAAATACAATACAAAAGTAAATCAGGCTCTCGCCGCTTCCGCCGCTGCGATCGGCTGCAATGTGGAGCTTGATGACCATCCGGGCTACTTCCCGTTAAATAACGATAAAAATATGGCCGCTGTCATGAAAGAGGCTATGGAGACTGTTGCAGGCCCTGACAGCGTCGTTGAGGGCGGCTGGGGAACCGGCAGCACCGATATGGGCGATGTGTCCGCTATCATGCCAGTCCTTCACCCGCACGCAAACGGTTCCATCGGAACAGGTCATGGCAAAGATTACTATGTTCAGGATAAGAAGCTCGGCTGTCTCTATCCGGCAGAATGCCTTGTGCTCACCGCTGCAAAACTTCTTACGGACGATGCGGCTCTCGGAAAAAAAGTCATCGAGGAAGCAAAACCGTATTTCAAGTCCAAAGAAGAGTATCTTGCCGCCATCGATGCGATCACCATGGATAAAGATGCTGTTGTATACAACGAGGACGGTACGATCACCCTCAGCTTTACGAAATAAGCGCTCAGAAAGCCGGAAATCCTATTTCAACCGGCTTCACCGGACAGTTTATTCTGTTTTTAGTGTCAAATTTACGGAAAGGATGGGAGATCTTGTATGAAAAACTTTGTTATCACAGTTGCCAGAGGATTCGGTTCAGGCGGACGTGCAATCGCCGCCAAGCTGGCAGATGAGCTGAATATCCACAGCTACGACAACCGTATCCTGACGCTCGCTTCCCAGTACAGCGGTTATCCGGAACATTACTTTAAAGAGGCCGATGAGACCTTAAACGGCAGTCTGATCACCAAACAGCTTCAGGCACTGCCGAAACGCCATTCACCGACCGGTGAGTTATCGAGATTTACTTCAGATGACCGGCTCTTCGAGTACCAGAAGATCATCATCGAGAAGCTTGCCGCGTCGGAGTCCTGTGTCATCGTCGGCAAATGTGCTGATTATATCCTTAAGGACTATGACAACGTGGTCAGCATCTATGTGGAGGCACCGAGAAGTTATACCCTGCGCCGTGTCATGGAACGCATGGATGACATTACTGTCGAGGAAGCGCACCATCTGATCACGAAAACGGACAAGTACCGCGCGGACTATTATAAGTATTACACCGGAGGCAACTACTGGACAAATCCGGTCAACTATGACCTGCCCTTCAACAACGCCAGACTCGGTGACGATCGCTGCGTGAAGCTTGTTCTCGAGTGTATGAAGTTGAAATTTGGGGATGATTTCAAAGAATATATGAAGAGTATCGGAAAAGATATTTGATATGCTATTTCACTTAATTTTGTAATACCGGCACCGGGGTCTTTCCAATCCTGTCCCCGTGCCCGGGTTCCCCGCCGCGTTCCCCTCTCTCTCACGCGGCGGGGATATTTTATTTCTCTAAATTTTCAAAATACGCTCTCAGCTCATCCACCAGCTCACCGAACTCTTTTCCGGTCTCATCCAGTGTGATGTCCGCATATTTCTCGTAGTACGGAAGTCTCTCATTGTAGAGATCCCTGAGTGTCATGCCGTCCTTTAAGACAACACCGCGGTCCACAAGGTTTCCGAGACGTGATTCCAGATCCTCATAGCAAAGTTTCAGATAAACGATCGTCGCGGTCTCTTTGTAGTGTTCCATGGCCTTCGCCTCATAGATCACGCTTCCGCCCGGCGCGATCACGGACTTCTCTACATCGAGATCCAGATTCGCCTGCTCCTCGACACGCAGGAAACCGTCATCGCCCTCTTCTGCGATGATCTCCTTCAAAAGCTTTCCGGTCTTCTCCTGGATCACAAGATCCACATCCACGAAGGAATATCCAAGACGCTTCGCAAGAAGCACGCCGATGGTGCTCTTTCCGGACGCCGGCATTCCGATCATCAGAATATTTTTTTTCTTCATAACTTATGCCTCGCTCTTTTATCTGTCTCTGTAAACCTTACTCAGCCTACTTCTGTCTCTTCTTCTCTTTTCGCAGAATCCCTGTACTCTGACCTTTCGCCTTACTCTGGCTGTCCTGCCGGGTAGCTGCTTTCTTTCCGCCGTTCACGTCTGCAGACTTTCGAACTTTCCCGGTACCTCCGGCTTTTTCCGCTGATTTTGAAGTTTTTCTTCCAGCCTTTGTGCTCTTTTCCTGCTTTCTTACGCTGTACCCGAAGCTTCCCAGCTCCTCGCCCATCCCATAATATCTTCCATGGGAATAGGCAAGCGGTTTCGCCATGGAAAGATGGAAGGTGTCCTTTTCATCCATGTACGCCTCGTCCACATCCACTGCCACGACATCGGCGATAAACATATGATGGCTGCCAAGCTCTTCCACTTTCACAACACGGCACTCGATATTCACCGGACTCTCTTTGATCACCGGTACATTCACCACGTTCGCCTTCTCCGGGGTCAGTCCGGTCTCTTTCCACTTATCCACGTCGCGCCCGGAGCGCACGCCGCAATAGTCTGTCGCCCAGGCCATGGACTCCGTCGTCAGATTTACAACAAACTCTCCGGTCTCCTTCATCATATGGTAGGAGTGACGTTCCGGCCGGACACTGATAGACAACATCGGCGGATTCGTACAGATGGTTCCTGCCCATGCCACCGTAAAAATATTCGACTTTCCTTCCCGGTCAGCCACCGTCACGAGGACAGCCGGAACCGGGTACAGCATATTTCCTGGTTTAAACTGTCGTTTTCCCATCTTTACAGATCCTGCCTTTCTTCAATCGCAACCTTTCCGGCATCTCACACCTGCAGTGTCTGCCATCAAAAAATTACTGCTGTAATGCCATCATGATCTGCGGCGCGAGCTGCTTCTTTCTGGAAACAACGCCCGGAAGCTTCACGACTCCGGTCTGTGCACTCACATTCTCCACATCCTCATCCCGTACATGGAATGCGGTCGTGATCAGCTGCTCCGCGCCCTGTCCGGTGCAGATGAGATCTGTGGACTCTGTCAGAATGTTTGTGAGCATAAAGAACATCATATCAATCTCATGCTGCTCTCTCTCTTTTTCTGTATACTCAGACATTCTCTTTTTTAAGTCCTTGAGCTCTACTGCGTTTAAAGATGTGATCTGACCGATACCGAATACGGAATTCCCAACCGTGAAGCGTTTAAAATCCTGATAGAAAATATCGCCGTCAGATTTTCCCTTCAGGTTGCTTCCCGCAGAGAACATGTCGATCGCATACTTCTCGATGTCAAGTCCGGCGATCTGCGCAAGCGCAAGTCCGGCTGCTTTATCGATCGGCGTGCAGGTCGGAGAACGGAATAACAAAGTATCAGAGATGATCGCGCTGCATAAGAGTCCGGCCGTTGTCTTGTCGATCTCCATGTGATTCTCCTGATACATCTGGTAAATGATGGTCGCGGTGCAGCCGAGGGGCTGGTTTCTGAAGAATACCGGGGACATGGTCTCCACAGTGCCGAGACGGTGATGGTCGATGATCTCACGGATGTCCGCGCTCTCCATACCCTCGACTGCCTGACTCTTCTCATTATGGTCAACAAGGATGATGCTCTTTCCTTTCGCGCCTAAGAGGTTACGTCTGGAGATCATGCCGATGTACTTTCCGTCGGAATCCAGAACCGGGAAATCACGGTGTCTCTTGCTTGCCATGATCTCACGGATATCGTCAAGGTAATCTTCCTCGGAGAAGTCGATGATATTCTCCTTTGTCATAAAGTAACTGATCGGCATGGACTGGTTGATCAGACGGGCCGTCGTGTACGTGTCATACGGCGTGGTGATGACTGCGCAGCCGCGCTCCTGTGCCAGCTTGCGGATCGTAAGGGACACGCCTGCGCCCTCGCAGACGATAATACAGCCTGCTTCCATCTCGATCGCGCAAAGCTGGGACTCATAGCGGTTTCCGAGAATGACAAGGTCATACTTCTCGATATAGTTCTCCATTAAATCCGGGTTTGCAGCCGCGATCAGGACTTTTCCGCGATCAAAATATGCCTCGGAGTCACCGACTACCATGCTTCCTTCCAGCGTATCCAGAATGTTGGCATATTTTGTGCACGCTTTTGAAATAATGCTGCTGTCATATAAGTTCATGTAGGACTTGGTGATATCACCGATGGTGATCACGCCCTCCAGAAGACCTTCCTCCGTGACACACGGGATCGTTACGACATTATTCTCCTGCATGAGTCCCCATGCATTCTTTAAGGAAATTCCGCGGGACACACCTTTTGTCTTACGGATCTCGATATCCTTAACCTGTGTCTTGACGTTCTCTACAAGACGAGGGGCCTTCAATTTAAAATAATCTAATACATATTGTGTCTCTGGGTTTACATTGCCGGCACGGCACGGCTCATAAATCTCGCCGGTAAGCTTGTGCTTGAAATCTGCATAGCAGATAGCTGAGCAGATGGAATCCGTATCCGGATTTCTGTGTCCCAGAACAAGTGTCTTTTTCAGTCCTTCAACTGCCATTGATCTTCTCCTTCTATTGCGTTTCTCTCAGACGTACAAACAGGAATGTGTTACAATAACTTCATAGTGCGTTCACAATTTGTTCATATTTGTTTTTTATACTTATTGCATAAACAAAAATTCATTTAACTTTACCAATTAGACAAATTGCACATAGATTTTTCATAATTGCCCCGGTTGTCGCGACCGGGGTCTCCTCATGTCTGGGGGGTATGCATGTCCGTTCACCGCGGACATTTTTCTTTTCCACTAACACATTTCTCATGAATTCTTTTCAGCAAAAAGGGAGTCCGGCGCACCGGACTCTCTCTTTTTATCCGATGATCAACTTCGCGGCCCCATAGATACCGGCATCGTTTCCAAGCTTCGCAAGGACAATGTCCGCCTTCTTTGTTGCCATCGGAGATAATTCATCATGGTACTTTTTAATCATATCAGTCAGGAATGTTCCGGCTTTGGATACACCGCCGCCGATCAGGAAGGCCTGCGGATCCAGAACCATCGAGATCGTCGCAAGAGCCCAGCCAAGGTAATAGCAGGACTTATTGAGGGATTCCAACGCAAGCTCATCTCCCGCTTTTGCCGCATCCAGCACGTTCTTTGCGCTGATGTTCTTTAAGCTTCTGAGGCTGGACGGACGGTTATCCGCCGCCAGCATTCTTCTTGCGGTCCTTGCAATTCCTGTTGCGGAAGCGACCTGCTCCAGGCAACCGTGGCCGCCGCAGTTGCACGCCTCTGTTTCACCTTCCATCACGTGGATATGGCCGATCTCGCCGCCGACGCCCTGTTCACCGGTCCAGATCTTTTCATTCAGAATAATACCGCCGCCAACGCCGGTTCCGAGTGTTACCATAACGAGGTTTTTATAGCCTTTTCCGCCGCCCTGCCACATCTCGCCGAGAGCCGCGACATTCGCATCATTTCCGCTTTTGACAGGCATTCCATCCAGCAGTCCGCTTAATTCCTTCTGCGGATTTCCCGCTTTCCAGCCAAGGTTTACGCACACTTCGCAGTGCCCGTCAGGAAGAACCGGTCCCGGGAATCCCATCCCCGCGCCGGAAAAATCGGAGAGCTCCAGACCGCTTTCTTTCGCCGTCCTGCGGATCGAAGCCGCAATATCGCTCAGGATATATTTTCCGTTCTCCTCTTTTCTTGTCGGAATCTCCCATTTCTTTACAAGAGTTCCATCTTCCTCAAAGATACCGAGCTTTACGCTGGTTCCGCCGATATCGATTCCTATACACTTTAAGCTCATGTGCGTTCCCCTTTTCCGGTTTTTTCGCTGCCTGCCATATTCTCCATCTATATGATTAAAATAATGTCTTTACAGTATTTACAACATTCTCCACCGTAAATCCGAATTTCTCGAACAGTTTTGCTGCCGGGCCGCTTGCGCCGAAGCTCTTCATGGTCACATAAGCTCCGTCGAGGCCGACATACTTGCCCCAGCCGAAGTCGGAAAGTGCCTCAACGACAACTCTTCTTCTGACTTCCTTCGGAAGTACGGACTCCTTGTACTCTGCACTCTGCTCCTCGAAGATATCCATACACGGCATGGATACGACACGGATCTTCTTTCCTTCGCCTGCAAGCTCTGCTTTTGCCTTGACCGCAAGATCAACCTCAGAACCGCTTGCAATCAGGATCGCGTCCGGTGTTCCCTCACAGTCATCGATCACATAACCGCCCTTTAACGCGTCTTTGCTGCTTCCCGGAATCGGATTCAGGTTCTGTCTGGAAAGCACAAGCGCTGTCGGTGTCTTCTCAGAGGTTGCTGCGGAGAGCCATGCTGCAGATGTCTCTGTCGCGTCACACGGACGGAATACATGGAAGTTCGGCATTGCGCGGAACATTGCGAGCTGCTCGATCGGCTCGTGGGTCGGTCCGTCTTCACCGACACCAATGCTGTCATGGGTCAGAACGAAGGTCAGCGGAAGACCCATCAATGCAGAAAGTCTTGCCATCGGTTTTACATAATCACTGAATACGAAGAAGGTTGCAACGTAAGCACGGAGACCGCCGTGAAGCATGATACCGTTTCCGATCGCTGTCATCGCAAGCTCTCTTACGCCAAAGTGAAAGTTTCTGCCCGCCGGGTTCTCTGCGGAGAAGTCACCTGCGTCCTTCATGGCTGTCTTATTGGACGGACCAAGGTCAGCGGAACCGCCGATCATATTCGGCATGATATCCTTTAAGATGTTGATCATCTTTCCGGAAAGGGAACGTGTTGCCTCCGCCTTGTCTTTTGTGAGCCAGAGTGCCTCATTCTCGATCAGCGCCTTTGCGTCCGGAGCTGTGTGGTACTGCTCCCAGAGCTTCTCCATCTCCGGATACTCATCACAGTATGCAGCGAACATTGCGTTCCACTCTGCCTCTGTATCTGCCTTCTCCTCCGCGAGACGGGAATAGTGCTCATAGACTTCTTCCGGTACAAAGAACGGTTCCTCATACTGCCAGCCGAGAGTCTCTCTCATTGCTTTGATATTGTCAACACCTAACGGCTCGCCGTGGGCACTTGCCTTACCCTGTTTAGCCGGGCAGCCGAAGCCGATCTCCGTCTTGATGGTGATAAAGGACGGATGCTCCGTATCAGCCTTTGCGACCTCGATCGCAGCACCGATCGCATCGATATCAGTTCCGTCTTCAACGGTGATCGTCTGGAAGCCAAATGCTTTCATGCGCTCTTCCACGTTCTCGCGGAATGCGATGTCTGTGCTTCCCTCGATGGAGATGCGGTTGGAATCGTAGAGAACGATGAGCTTTCCGAGTCCAAGTGTTCCCGCAAGAGAGAAAGCCTCAGAGGAAATTCCCTCCATCATACAGCCGTCACCGCCGAGTACATATGTGAAATGATCGACAACCGGATAATTTTCCTTGTTGAATACGGATGCCAGATGTTTTTCAGCCATTGCCATACCAACTGCCATACCCATACCTGCGCCAAGCGGTCCGGTTGTAGCCTCAACCCCAACGGTGTGGCCGTATTCCGGATGTCCCGGAGTCAGGGATCCGACCTGACGGAAGTTCATGAGGTCTTCCTTTGTAAGACCGTATCCGAACAGGTGAAGCAGGGAATACAACAGCATGGAGCCATGTCCGCCGGATAAGATAAAGCGGTCACGGTTTGCCCACTCCGGGTTTGCCGGATTGTGGTTCATGTGGTGTGCCCAGAGCTCATAAGCCATCGGCGCACTGCCGAGGGGAAGTCCCGGATGGCCGGAATTTGCCTTCTGGATCGCATCTGCGGATAAAATTCTGATGGAATTGATCGCCAGATTGTCGATTGTGTTCATTGTTTCATTCCTCCTGATAATCCATAAGTATGGTACTGTTCCGTATTTTTCGCAGTTACCATTGTTGTAACATGGTTTCCGGTTACATTTACCTTAATTTAATCTCTTTCATTACCTCGCTGCCTGCGGTAATCAGAGAATTGGTACGATTTTTACCTGCCCTTACGAGCGATACGGAGAAGTCAAACTGCCCATTAAACTTCTCGTGTCCGTCCAGGTTATACTCCCTGCACGATTCCTCATTATACAAGATAAGCCTGTCCCCGTCAATGAGGACACCTGTATACGCGTAGTCGAAATCAATGCTTGTAACCCGCTTTCCGTCTGTGTTGTATACATCAAGGCGGTACGGGCTTCCGGATGTACTGTCCACAACGACGGCCGCGTATTGATCCGAGTAACAGATACTCCGGATCTCTTCTTCCACCGGAACATAGATCACATTTGTGTCCGGGATCACATTTTTTACAGAGATAAAGGTCAGTCCCTTATCGGAAAAGGCACAGACGGTCTGGTCGTTTAAGTAGCGGATGCGTCCCACCATCTTATCATCGAATTCTTCCTCAAATGCGGCGATAAAACGGTTATTGACGTTCTTTCCGATCTCAGAGAAGTCGTAGAACGCCACCTTGTTCTTCAGCGCTCCGTTTTTCATGTACATGACGGACATGGCGATCTGTTTTCCGTCCGGTGAGAGTGCGATATCCACCGGATAGCCGTCACCGGATAAAAGCATCTTGATGTTGATCCCCAGCGACTCGCCATCCTTCTTAAAGTAGAATATGTAGCTCGCCGTGCTGTCCTCAACGACTGCCGCCGTGACACCGCGGGCAGATACCGCCGCCTTCGTGATCGGAAGCTGCGTCTTTGCCGTTCCGGTACATCCCTCTTTATTGCAGATGTACATCTCGTTTCCCTGCTGGTCCGCGATCACGGCATAATCTCCGTTGATGTTAATAATCGGCGTCTTCATCTCATAGCTCTGGGTCCAGATCGTTTTCCCGGAGGCGTCGATATAAGAAGCGCCATCCTTTGTATACTTGATCATATTGTCGCCAAACATGGCAAATTTTACGAAGCTGCTGTCACTGACGTTTTTTGATGTCTCTGCAGGTGCAAAAGTCTCCGCGGACGCCGTCTCATCCGGGTTTTTACTTCCCGCCCCGGAAGCTCCGGAGCTTTCTGCCGAAGCAGTCTCACCGGCTCCGTCTGTTCCTGCGCTGTCGTCCGCGGCGCTTGTCTCTGCTGCCTGTGTTTTCTTATCTGTGCCAGAGGTTTCTGTGTAGCGCATGGACCGCTCCCACTGGACACTGTAACCGGTATACTCATATTCATTCATGTACCGGTAACCGGTAAAACCCAAGGCCGCGATAAAGCAGATGGCCGCCACAGCGATGATCCGTTTCTTTTTTCTATAGTTGACAAGCCGGTCATCATCCATCGGTTCATCTGATCCGTTGTCCGGCCTCTGTACGATATTCTGTCTGAGCTGTCTTTTTTTATTTTCTCTGTCCATAGATTGCATATCACCCATAAAAAATCTCCTGAAAAATGGACATATATAAGTTAGTATACACCATTTTCAGGAGATTCGCATTAAGTTCTTTGTTTTTATTGCAGTCCAATATTCTATGGAAGAACCAGCTTCTGTCCCGCCACGATATGGTTCACATCATCAAGATGATTAAGCTCGCAGATCTCAGCCAGCCGCTTTAAATTTCCATACTCTTTCCAGCAGATCCCGTATAATGTCTCACCGTCCCCGATCTCATAGATCCGGCTGCCGGTTGCCGATGCGGCTGCGGAATCTGCAGGTTCCTTTTTCGGACTCGCAGTGCTGCCCGGTTCACTCTCTTTTCCCATACCGACGAGGGGCTGGGTCGGAGACTCAGCGCTGGCAGACGGAACTGCTTCTTCCACGCTGGCGGCCTCCGTATCTGTCCCGGCGGCCGTCGCCTCCATGGTCTCCGTCCCGGCTTCCGTCGCCTCCATGGTCTCCGTAGCCTCCATGGTCTCCGCCGCATAGCTCTCCCCCGTCTCACCGCTCTCCCCCGTCGGGAATACATTCCCCGGGCGCTCCTCGATCACAAAATCCGGCTCCCGATTCAGCTTGTCAAGATAATCGCTCCAGTTTGCCGTCCCGGCAGGCACCACAGAAGTCAGCACCGTCTCCATCTGCCGCATCTTGTGATAATTGTTGACGAGAACCACACCACCGGCCAGCACTGCCACCGTGAGGACTCCGCAGGCTGTCCCCAAAATTCCTGACATATGTCTCCCAGCCTCTGCCTGCTCTTTCCGCACCGTCATCCGCTGGTGGAAATCTTTGATGACCTTCTCATGGGACCCGGACTCCACCCGGCGCGCATCCTTCCGCGTCACCATATAATCCTGCATCATCTGATTCCGTTCATAGTAGATGCAATGACCCTTTAATCTGTAAAATCCATCCTCCGATGTGACATAGACTGCCTCCTCACCTTCCAGACCATGATTCAGGTACATGAGCTTATTTTTTCCATTAAAATACTGGTTATGCTGCTTCCAGTAGTTCAACGGACTCAACTGGCTGGACGGTGTCCCGCAGATAAACCATCCCTGAACGGTCCGTTTCGGAAAGGACTCTTCAATGCCCCGGTATGCCTTTTTCCAGGCATTCTCTGAAAATTCGATCTTTTCTCCGGACACCTCCGCATCCTCCATCTCAATGGCCCCGTCGATGAAAATATACGGTGTCCCGTCATAATTTTCTGTATTGCCCAGCAAAAGTCCCACCCGCAGTGTCTGGTTTCCTGCCGGATACAGGCGTTTCAGATATGTATTTACATAATCCTCCACATACAAGCGGACCACCTGGTCCGTATCACCGATCTGACGGATATTTTTCGGAAGTTTCGGAAACGGATTGTATAATTCTCCCATACTGCCACCTCATTCTATCTTCGGGCGGTCGGCTGACCGCCTTATATTCACGCGGACAGCAAGTTCAAAGTCCATGCTTGTACACGACTTTGGCTGCTCCCGCGATAAATTCTTTCCGAAGTATAGCATGATACGTCCGCAAAACATGTCAAAAAGGTGCGGCCTGACCGGAAAAGTTTTCGACACGTCTCCCGATGATCCGCATTCCGAGACAGATACTGCGGCTGATGCAATCCGCCAGATGCATGACCATGGACAGACGGATGCTCTGCAAAAACAACGGATCCCCGCTCTCCGCACCGCCGACGATCCCGGTGATCGAGATATCCCCGACAGCGGCAAGTTCCTTCCTCACGCCCAGACCCGGGCGGAGCGGACCTTTTTCTAACGTCACAAGCCCCACGTGATCCCAGCGTCCGACGGCGGCATCCACGGCAATGATGATCGCGTCCGGGTAATATTCCTCTATGTCTTCCATCGTCCTGTCAAGGTTCACCGCATGGACCGGATGTTCCAGCGTCCCGATCACCACCACATCTCCGATCTCCTCTGCCTCCAGCCTCGAGCCAATCAACGGTCCCAGACTGTCCCCCGTGGACCGGTCTGTCCCGATGCATAAAAACACCACCTGACGGCGGCCCGATGCCCGCATCTCGTTCATCAAAAGGAGCAGAAGTCTCGCTGCAAATTTCTCCGCTTCAAATCCCGCTTCCGTATCATAATAAGTGATCTTCCGCCTCCCGAATCTCATGGTAAACACTCCGTTTCCTGGCTGGTTTCTATGAGACATTATAGGCGGAATCTGCGGGAATTATACATGTTATCCCTGCTCTGTTTTTTTCTCTTACTTTTTACGATTTCCTGTTACATTACAAAAAGAGACCGGGTACCTTGAAAATACCCAGTCTCTTATCCTGTCTCTTACTTAATAATCAAAGTGCATCATATCCGCTCTGCTGAATCCGGCACCCCAAGTCCAGCCATGTTTTCCAAATGCTTTTACGACATCGCTGTCACGTCCAATGGAATATGGGTTTACGCCCGGCTCCCATTTCTTTCCGACGAGGACTGTCATGCCGTCCATATCGATCTGCGGATTTGCATCCGGATTGATATCAATGGCAGTTCCGGAACTATGGTTGCTTCCAAGTCCATTGCTTCTCCAGTCATATCCACCGACGCTCTCGATCGGGAACTGTTCCGGTCCATTGTAGATCTCTGTAAATATCTCCCTGACGTCATCCGCGATGGAGCTTAAAACCCGCACATGGGTTGTTCCGGCAACCTTCTGACCATTTCTCAGTCTCCATACCGGAATCTCCACACTGACCATCTCAGCAGAAGCCGTAGCGTCACACGGATTTGCCACGATCCGGTCAATCTGTTCCTTCACCTTTGCGCGCTCCTCTGGATTATATACGTCCCAGTTATAATATTTCGAAGAATAGTGGTAAGCCGCCTTATCTGTTTCACTTAAATAATCAGCCTTCAAATACCAGTCCGGATCTTCATTATAGTTGTAATTCCAGTAATTTGAACTGTTGTAGTTGTTGGAATTGTCACTGTTTCCGGAAGTGCTGCCCTTCGTCTCGCCGCCGGCCTTCTGCTTCACCTCGCCGCCAACGACCCATGCACCGATCCGGTTTACCTGATAGCCGTCCGGCGTTGTCGTGTTTCTAAGAACATAACCATTCTGGTCAAAATAGAAGCCCTCTGCCATCCCGTCGTTGTCCGTGTCGATCCATGCCCATCTTCCCTTCGGATAGGAACCATCATCGAACTGGTACCACATTCCGTTCGCGTCTGACTTCCATGTTCCAGCAAATGCGGCAAACGGCACTGCCATGCAGAATACCGCGGCAGCAACCGCGATTTTCATACCATGCTTTCTCATCTTTTGTTTTCCTCCCCTGTGATGCCGTTCTTCCTGTCTTTTCCGCACCACTCTAAAATATACTTTTCCTTTTCAATCCTGATATTTATACGAATCGGAATTTTCATCGAACTCATTGAATTTTGAGTTTTTTACTCCGCCGTCTCTTTCTGGCTCTTATAAACAGAGACCGCGTCGCTGATATTGGACGCTGCGCCACTTCTCACGATATTCTCAAGCGCTGCCAGTTTTTCCTGTGTCATAAAGCCTTTTCCGATATAAACTTCATAGTTATCCGTGACAAACATTGCCTTTTCCTTCGCCGCTGTCCTCGTGCTGCGGAGTTTTTCCGACAGGTTCGTCAATTCGTCCTCCATCCGTTCGATCTCTTCTTTATTGTTTGCCGTAATCTCGTCGGAGATGATCGTCCGCGTTACGGTATCGAAGGTCGTGAGGGCTTCTTTCTTCTTCCGGTTGATCTCAGCCACATCCTGGTCGAGCTGGGCGATCTCATCGTCAAATTTCTGAAGATTATAGATCGTCTCGTTCTTATCCCGGCGGATCGTCTTTGCGATCACTTTCATCTCTTTTTTATTCGCGCGGATTTTTGCACGGATGCCAAGTCCCTCTTTTAACACATCCATGTAGCGCACCTTGGTCATATTTCCCACCGTCACATAGATTCCGCCGAAAACGAGGATCGCTGCCACATAAATTCCAACGAGATACATCGTCCGTCTCTCCGGAATCAGAAAATATGCACCGCACGGAATTGCAAGGAAACAGATCAGGATCGTCACAAGAAGCGCCAGGAAATCCTTAAATGTCCTCGTAAAGTAGAGTGCGTAGTAATAGTTTCCACGGCAGAAGCCCGGAACATGGTTTGCCTTAAATAAGGTCTTCATCTGATCCACAAGTTCTTTATTCTCCCGCACAAGTCCCCGGGTATCCTCCTCGATTCGTTCCTTGACGCCCTGGTTTTTTGCTTTTTCACGCTTCGCTTTTACTTTTTTAAGCCGCTCCTGAGCCTTTCCCAGCTCCGCGTCATAGCTTTTTGTGATCTCCTCTTTCCGCTGCTTCACCGTCTGACTGATGGTTTCTGTAACAGAACGCTGTTTTCCCTTAAGGGAACTCTCTAACTTTTTCTCGTCCGCTTCGAGCTGCTCCACCTCTGTATTCAGAGCTTCCAGTTCCTGTACTGCCTGTCCTGCGCTGGCAAAAAAAGCAGCATAATCTGTAATTGGCTGTCCCATCTTTTGTCCTCCTGGCTCTGTTTCAAGTATGTCATCAAAGTGTCCATATAGATATAGATTACTACAATTTTTCAGACGATACAAGGCATTTTGGGCAAAATGTTGTACCTTTACTTTCCGGAAAAAATCCGTTATACTGTTTTTCAAATCATGATCGTGAAAGCAATCGAATGGAGGATGTTTTTATGTTCCGGATCTGGGGAAAAATATGGAAAGATAACCATCTTGTGAGAGATATGGTAGCCTGCAATAATGACTATTCCATGTCAAGAACCGCCATGGTATTTCAGGCACTGGATGAGATCTGTCATGAATTTGACTTGAGCCAGCCGATCTGGCTCGACTCGAATATCCGCGACTTTCAGCTGCATGATAAGACGCGGTTTACGAAGGACAGTTTTATTGAATCGATCGATTTTGATTATCTGGAATTTCAGGTGATCGAGGAATAGGCTCCGGTTCATGCACCGTGCAGGAAGAGACCGGAACGAAAGCATGACAACCTTCCGGGAAATATACTCATCACCTGATGATCCTGCCACAAGCAATGTCTTCCCAATGATTAAAAATCAAAATAACAATAAAAATCAGCCCAACATCCTATCGTGTATTTCCTGTCCGGAGAGCACATGGATATCGGGCTGATTTTTATTTTTTATCGCTATCTACGGCTGACTTTTGCGAATGTTTCTTCTCTTTCTGCCATCTGCATACTTCGCCTCACAAGCCGCCTAAAATATTCGTCCTTATAAATTATAATCTCTTGAGAAGCGCCTCTCTTGCTTCCTCATAGCCCGGTTTTCCGAGCAGGGCGAACATATTCTTCTTGTAGCTCTCAACACCCGGCTGGTTAAACGGGTTGACACCGAGGATGTAGCCGCTGACGCCGCAGGCGAACTCGAAGAAGTAGAACAGCTGGCCAAGGCTGTAAGCGTCCTGAGCCGGGATCTTCACCATAAGGTTCGGCACGCTGCCGTCTGTATGCGCAAGGATCGTTCCGTTCATGGCACTCTTGTTTACAAAATCAACGGTCTTTCCTGCCAGATAGTTCATACCATCTGTGTCGACATCCTCTTTCTGAAGAACGATCTCCGCCGGAGATTCTTCCACGTTCAGAACGGTCTCGAACATGATGCGTGCGCCGTCCTGGATAAACTGTCCCATGGAGTGGAGATCTGTTGTAAGGTCAACGGCTGCCGGGAAAATACCTCTCTGGTCTTTTCCTTCGCTCTCACCGAAGAGCTGTTTCCACCACTCAGATACGTAATGAAGGCTCGGCTCGTAGTTTGCTACGATCTCCACCTGTTTTCCTTTTCTTAAAAGGATATTGCGGACTGCGGCATATAAAAGTGCCGGGTTCTTCTCATACTCTGTCTCAAGAGCGACCTTTCTTGCGTCCGCTGCGCCTGTCATCAGGGCGTCGATATCTGCGCCGCTGACTGCGATCGGTAAAAGACCTACGGCTGTGAGCACGGAGAAACGTCCTCCAACGTCATCCGGAACAACGAAGCTCTCGTATCCCTCTTCGTTTGCCAGATTCTTTAAAGCTCCCTTTGCCTTGTCTGTGGTCGCGTAGATTCTCTTATTGGCCTCTTCCTTGCCATATTTCTTGATCAGCATTTCCTTAAATACACGGAAAGCGATCGCCGGTTCTGTCGTTGTACCGGACTTGGATATAATATTAATGGAGAAATCTTTTCCTTCCAGCACATCCTGAAGATCATGGATGTATTTGCTGCTGATGCTGTTTCCCACGAAATAGATCTCCGGAGTTTTTCTCTTTCCCTTCGGCAGCACATTGTAGAAGCTGTGGGATAAAAACTCGATTGCAGCGCGGGCACCGAGGTAAGATCCGCCGATACCGATCACAAGAAGCACATCGGAATCTCCCTGAATCTTCTCCGCCGCTTTCTTAATTCTTGCAAACTCATCTTTATCATAATCAACCGGGAGATCGATCCATCCAAGATAGTCATTTCCTGCACCGGATTTTGCTGTCAGGACATCCTTCGCGCCCATAACGGTGCTCTTCATGTTCTTCATTTCCTCTTCACTGATAAATCCGGCTGTCTTGGAATAATCAAATACGATTTCTTTACCCATAACCCTGTCTCCTTTTCTTGTGTGAGATTCACAATCTCTGTCCGTTATTATACCACTTCGTGAAACCCTTGACAATGCTTCGCATATCAAATCGGCAAATTCTCCATGGCACAAACTCTGCCATCATTACTGCATCATATAGAATTTTTATTTTGTAAAATTTCTGTCCATATACAGAATCTCCCACCATCTGCCAGAATTATTCTTTATGATTTTAACTCCTTAACTGCCACCTGCTTTTCAATTGATTTGCATTTCTATTTCGTTCAATGCCACTGTTCTATAATAGAACTGGTTTTTACGCTCCGTCGCTTTGTAATGCATGAAACAGC
>ENA-UEQP01001316-UEQP01001316.1-human-gut-metagenome-genome-assembly--contig:-NODE-1316-length-23336-cov-3.386044_pt1 | contig 23336 bp, 22 predicted proteins | sample MGYA00242951_ERZ507951 | MGnify/ENA primary metagenome ERZ507951 (study PRJEB26167, sample SAMN06115539) | human gut metagenome | host: Homo sapiens | place: China:Shanxi | collected 2015-11-18...
CCCGGGCAATGTCACTAAGGAGTACGAATATATGAGAAAAGCAGCTATTTCTTCCATTATTGCTATTATCTTAGGATACCTTGGCACTGTATTTGGAGCCGAAATAATGAATTGGCCTCAGCTCGGTCCAATTCTTGCAATTGTTGTAATGGGGTCTGCAATCATTACCTCTTTGGAAAAGGAGAAATAATTGCTTGACAGCTTTCAATTTGTCAAACTGTTGCTCACACGCTTTTTTCACCGACCGGTGCAATCACCGGTCGTTTTTTTGCATTTTCCTCTTGACACCTCATATTGTTGTGATATTATTTTGATATCAAGTTTGGAGGTGCTTTTTATGGAAGAAAAGATCATCACCGGTCACAAAAACGGCATGCTCGTGCTGCTGCTCGAGCTTGTTCTCTACATCGCCGCGGTCGTTTTTCTGATCGTCGGCATCAATGCGGGCTTTCTGCCCCTTGTCGTCCTTTGCGTCATCCTGCTGTTGCTCGGCTGGATCCCACTGTGCGGCCTGCGCGTTCTGAAGCCGCAGGAGGCGCTCGTGCTGACGCTGTTCGGCAAGTACATCGGCACGCTCAAGGGTGAGGGCTTCTATTGCGTCAATCCCTTCTGCTCGTCCTTTAACCCCGCCGCCAAAACGAAGCTCAACCAGTCCGGCGATGTGGACGGCGGCCACAAGGGCACGGACCTTCTCGCTGCCATGCAGGGCGCGTCCGCCGCGGTCGAGGTGGGCGGCAGCAAGAAGATCTCGCTCAAGATCATGACGCTCAACAACGCCCGCCAGAAGATCAACGACTGTCTCGGTAACCCCGTGGAGATCGGAATCGCCGTGATGTGGCGCGTGACCGACACAGCCAAGGCCGTATTCAACGTGGATAACTACAAGGAGTACCTGTCGCTCCAGTGCGACGCGGCGCTGCGCAATATCGTGCGCGTCTATCCCTACGATGTCGCTCCGAATGTCGACACCACGGGCGACGGTCAGGCCGACGAGGGCAGCCTTCGCGGCTCGAGCGAGGTCGTGGCCGCACGCATCCGCGATGAAATTCAGGCCAAGGTCGCCGACGCGGGCCTTGAGATCATCGAAGCGCGCATCACCTACCTCGCCTATGCGCCCGAGATCGCGGCCGTCATGCTCCAGCGCCAGCAGGCCAGCGCCATCATCGACGCGCGCAAGATGATCGTTGACGGCGCGGTCGGCATGGTCGAAATGGCGCTTGAGCGTCTGGCGGAAAAGGGCACGGTCGAGCTCGACGAGGAGCGCAAGGCGGCCATGGTCTCGAACCTGCTCGTGGTGCTGTGCGGCAACCACGATGCCCAGCCCGTCGTCAACTCCGGAAGCCTGTATTAAGCGCGCCGCGCTACTTTTTGAGAGGCTGCCATGAACGACAACGCCAAAAAGCAGGTGCCCCTGCGCCTGTCCCCCAAGCTCTACGCCGCCATCGCCGCCTGGGCAGAGGACGATTTCCGCTCCGTCAACGGCCAAATCGAGTATCTTTTGACCGAGTGCGTGCGCCAGCGGAAAAAGAACGGCAAATACGTCGGCGAGGAGATCGACGTTCCGCCCGAGCTCGATTTCAAGTGATCAAGTGTTAAGAATGTCCAAGGACTACGTTTCTTTCCGCATCCTCGCTCTTCATTCCATTCAGGAATAGTCATTTGTTCAAACTTTATTGATGACTTTTCCCCGCCGCTGTGTAATAATGTTTGCAAATGTTATTTGATCGAAACGAGGTATCCCGCATTGAAAAAACTCAACCAGGCGATCGACCGCTTTTGTATCCTGCACCCGAATTTTGGCATCCCCAACCTGATGCTCTATGTTGTCATCGGCAACGTGGTGCTGGGGCTTTTGTCCAACTTCTCGAACGGCAGCTTTCTGAGCTTCTTCTCCTACACGCTCTCGGGTCTTCTCCATGGGCAGGTCTGGCGGCTCGTCACCTTCGTCCTCATCCCTGAGAGCACGAGTCCGTTCTATCTTCTCATCACCTGCTATTTCTACTACTGGATCGGCTCGACGCTCGAGCGGCAGTGGGGCACAGCCAAGTTTACGACGTATTACCTGAGCGGCATGCTGCTCACCGTCGTCGGCGCGAGCATCGTCAGCCTGATCACGGGCTACAGCATCCCCGTCTACGGTGCAAATTATGTCAACTTTGCCATGTTCATGGCCTTCGCGCTCCTCTATCCCGATGCGCAGGTGCTGCTGTTTTTCGTCTTCCCCATCCGCATGAAGTGGCTCGCGTATATTGACGTATTCTACTTCTTCTTCGACATTGTGCGCTACATTGCCGCCGGCAGATGGTACTATTCCATCATGCCCATTGTGGCGCTTTTGAATTTCGTCATTTTCTTCTGGCCCGAGCTTACACGGTTTTGGGGACTCGAACGCCACCAGAGCAAGCAGGCCACGCACTTCCATAACACCGTGCGTGCCCAGCAGCGCCAGGAGCAGTATCAGCAGCAGACGCAGGGCTTCCGCCACAAATGCGCCGTGTGCGGCCGCACGGACGTGACAAATCCTGAGCTGCAGTTCCGCTATTGCAGCAAGTGCGCAGGGTACCACTGCTTCTGCTCTGACCACATTTTCAATCACGTCCACTTTACGGACGAGCAGCCATAAGCAAAGAGAGGCAATCATTATGGCATATACGAAAGAACAGGCGTGGGAGCTGCTCACGCAGTACAACAAGGGTGAATTCCACTTAAAGCACGCCAACACCGTCGCCGACGTGATGCGCTGGTACGCGGAAAAGCTTGGCTACGGCGACGAGGCGGACTTCTGGGAGATCGTCGGCCTTCTCCACGACCTTGATTTTGAGATGTATCCCGACGAGCACTGCATCAAGTCGCAGGAGATCATGCGTGAAAACGGTCTCGACGAGCGCCTGATCCGCGCCACCGCCAGCCACGGCTATGGCCTGCACTTTGACGGCCTTCCCGAGCCGCAGCACGAGATGGAAAAGGTCCTCTTTGCCACCGACGAGCTCACAGGCCTGATCGGCGCGGTCGCGCTCATGCGCCCGAGTAAGAGCGTCAGCGATCTTGAGGTCAAGTCCGTCAAGAAAAAGTACAAGGACAAGAAGTTTGCCGCCGGCTGCTCGCGCGAGGTCATCGAGCGCGGCGCGGAAATGCTCGGCTGGGATCTTGACACTCTCATTGAGCAGACGATCCTCGCCATGCGTGCAAGCATTCATGTCGAATAATTTCCCTGCATAACATTTTACCGGTCATCTATTACCTGCGGAAAGGAAGGTGTTTTTATGAGCGATTTTACCCCTACGCCCACGCCGAGTTACAGTGGAAAGCTCCGCAACCATATGCTGATGGTACCCGAGTGCATCAACGAGTGCAGCGGCATCCGCATCTTCGGCAGAACGATCAAGTCCTTTGTCTTTTCCACTGACGTTGCCACCATCGCAAGCGTCAATGCCGATGCGGTGATTGCCGTTTATCCCTTTACCCCGCAGCCGCGCATCGTGCGCGCCGTCATCAGCGTGGCGGATATGCCCGTGTTCTGCGGCGTCGGCGGCGGCTTCACGTCTGGTGCGCGCTCTGTCGCCCAGGCGATGGAGGCTGAGCACTGCGGCGCTTACGGCGTTGTGCTCAACGCGCCCGTTTCGGCGGATATTCTGCGCGACATCAAGTCGCACATCGACATTCCGGTCGTGGCGACCATCGTCTCCGCCACGCAGGACACCGAGGCGCGCATCGCCGCAGGCGTCGACATTTTGAACGTCTCTGCCGCGTCGGAAACGCCGCAGCTCGTCGCCGCGCTCCGCGAGCGCCATCCCGAGATCCCCATCATCGCCACCGGCGGCCCGAAGGATGAGACTATTCGTAAGACCATCGCGGCAGGCGCGAACGCCATCACCTACACCCCGCCCGACAACGGTGTGCTGCTGGCTGAGATCATGCACGCACACCGCGAGCGCTACCGGTAAGCTACATATAAAAAATGCTGGCTCTTATGAGCCAGCATTTTTCTTTTATCTTCTTCATCAGTACGGGCACGGGAACGCTGAGAACACCGCGTGGCCGTCGACGAGGGTAAATGGATATTCGTAGGCTTCCGTTTTGCCGGTATCCGCCCACGCCTGCGCGGTGTCGTCCCACGCAAGCAGCGTGACCGTCTGCGTCAGCACGCCGCTGTCGCCGTCGAGCGCAACCGTGCACGTGTATCTGCCCAGGCTCTCATTGCCGCCGCGGCCTGCGGACATGACATAGAGTCTGCCGTCAATATCACGGTAACGCTGCTCAGTGCTGCCCAGCCATTCGTCGGCAAGTTCCGGTGTGACATACCGCAGCAGCAGCGCACGGAGGCCCTCCAGCGTTTCCACGCCCTTGATGTCCGCCAGACCATAAAGATTGCCGTCGACCTCGGCTGTCACATTGTAATCCATCGGCGGATCGTCCATATAAAACCACGACCACAGTGTCGCCGCCGCCTTGAAATCCGCTGTCACGGTCTGCTCCTGCGACACGCTCAGGATCGTCTTCGCGTGCTCACTGAGCGCGTTGTAGAATTCGCTGTACGGCACCGCGAACACCTGCGGCCCTGCCGCATACGGCGCGATGACGTACTGGTCGAACGTGACCGTCAGGCCGTTTTCCGTAAAGTTCAGCGTCGCGAGCGTGGGGAAATCCTGCAAATAAGAGTCATAATCGTCAAAATATCCTTCGCTGAGACCCTTTTGCGCGATCTGCTCGTAGATATTCCAATAAATGCTCTCCTGCAGCGAGTTTCCCTGCAAATCGCCCTCCTCCGAGGCCAGCGCGTCCAGCGTCAGGAATTCGCCCGTCGTCAGATCAAAGCTCCACGCGCGGGTGGCGGAATTCGGATGCACGCCGCCGTAGTAGGTGTAGTTCTCCGCCGCGATGCTCAGGAACTTCCCCTCGGTCATGTAGGTCTGCGTCAGGCTCAGCTCGTTCGTCCAGTAGCTTCCGTTCAAAAAGACCGATGTGCCGTTTTCCGCGTAGAGCTCCTTGGCCTCCGCGGCCATCTGCGCCGCCTCGGACTCAAGCCCCGCGAGCACGTTGTTCATCTCCGTGTTGAAGGCGTTCTGCGCCGTGAACTGCGCGGGGTTGCCCGTGCCGCCGTTCGCCGTCACGTTCTCCGCCAGCGTGTAGAGCTCGCCGTCCTCCGTGCGCAGTTCGAGCACCGGCAGTTCGTAGCGCTCCGCCAGAAGCACCGTGCCGTCGTCGGCCTTGTACTCGTTTTCGTAGACTTGCGTCGCGACTTCAAAGTGCAGCGTGCTCGCCTGCGGCGGCGCGTTGTCCTCCGGCCCGCCGGGCGCTCCTGCGCCGCAGGCGGTCAAATTCAGCGCCAGCACGCAGCAAAGCAGCAGCGTCATCCATTTTTTCATTCTGTTCTCCTTTCGAGGTCTCGGTTCCTTGCTCAAACGATCACAGGCCCCTCCGTCCACGCGCTGCTGCCTCTGGCCGCGCGCAGCTCGGGATAGGCGAGCACGTATTGATCCGCTGCGCGCGCCGTCAGAGCGAAGAGCTTCTGCGCCTCCTCGCTCAACGCGCGCACATCGGCGCTCTTGGTCAGCACCGGCGCGCTTCCCGTTTTTTTGATCGTTTTGAGCAGCTTTCGTCCCCGCTCATTGCACGCCAGCACGCGCAGATAGGGGACCTCCGGCGGCACATCCGCCGCCGTCACGTCCAGATACGCCGCAAGCAGCATCCGCCGCAGCCGCGCATAGGCATAGCGCTTCGTCTTCACCGCGGAGAGCAGCTCGTCGACGGACGCTGCCGTCCGCGCTGCGTCATAAAACCGGCGATAAAGGCCTTCATTCCCGCTGTCATAGCGGGCGAAGTCCTCCTTGCACATCGCGCACAGCCGGGAAAGCACCGCTCGCTCCGCATTCTGCATCGTCACCGGCGCGCGGCCCGCTGCGCATTCGCGCGCATAGATGGCGGCGCTCTCCGCCGTCAGATACGCGGAGGCGTCCTCTCCGTTCGTGAGCAGCTCGCGGATGTGGCTCGCCGAGGCGAAGCCCTTCGCCGCACCCCCGTTGTGCCCGACGACCTTTCGCAATATTGCCAGCGGCGCGATGGTACTGCCGCTTTGCAGCAGCGCCTTGCAGTATTCTACGCCGAGGATATCGTTCGGCTCCCGGAGCACCGCGGCATCCTCGCCGATGAGCGCCCTCGCGGCGCTCTCCCTCGCCGCGGCAAAGGACAGGCCCTTGGCAAGCTCCTCTCGCAGCGCGTCGGGAAAATCCGCCCGCAGCAGAGCCTTTGCCGCGCGCTGCAATTTCGCCGCGTTACCGCATTCGCTGCCAAAGGCCAGCGTGTCGACCACGCCCGTCGCCGCCAAAATGCTCACGCCGCCGCGGGCAAAGCCCTCCGCCGACGAAATGGCCCACGGCAGCGGCAGCTCAAGGACTAAATCTGCCCCGCCGCGCACGGCAGCCTCGGCGCGCGCATGCGCGCGTTCAATGGCAAAATCGCCCCGCTGGACAAAATCGCCGCTCATCGCGCACACGACCGCGCACTCTTCCTCGCCTGCCAGACGGCGCAATTCATCAATTTGCCACTTGTGGCCGCGGTGGAAGGGATTATATTCACATATTATACCAAATACCCTCATGGAAGTCCTCTCAAAGCGGTTACAAAAGAGTTACGTTTTGTTAAATTTACTTGTCTTTGCAAAAAAAGTTGTTATAATATATTTTGTATTGAATTATACATCCGATCAATTTGATTCTTATTTTATCGGAAATTCGGGCGCAATGCAAGCGCCCTCGGAAAAAGGAGTATACTTATGAATGTTCTGGTCATCAACGCAGGTTCTTCTTCCCTGAAGTATCAGCTGCTCAACCCCACCACGGGCGAGCTGCTGGCGAAGGGTCTGTGCGAGCGCATCGGCATCGACGGTCTGTTCACCTATAAGCCCCAGCTTCCCGGCAAGGAAGCCATCAAGGCCGCTTCCGTCTCCATGCCCACCCACAGCGAGGCTATCCAGGCCGTGCTGAACGCGCTCGTCGACGAGAAGAACGGCGTCATCGGCTCCATGAAGGAGATCGACGCTGTCGGCCACCGCGTCGTCCACGGCGGCGAAAAGTTTGCCAAGTCCGTCGTCATCACCGACGAGGTCATGCAGGCAATCGAGGAGTGCAATCCCCTCGCCCCGCTCCACAACCCCGCCAACATCATCGGCATCAAGGCCTGCCAGGAGCTCATGCCCGGCGTGCCCATGGTCGCCGTGTTCGACACTGCCTTCCACCAGACCATGCCTCCCGTGGCTTACACCTATGCTCTTCCCTATGAGTACTATGAGAAGGACAAGGTCCGCCGCTACGGCTTCCACGGCACCTCTCACAAGTATGTTTCCCAGCGCGCGGCCGATATGCTCGGCAAGCCCATCGAGCAGCTCAAGCTGATCTCCTGCCACCTCGGCAACGGCTCCTCCGTCACCGCGATCGAGGGCGGCAAGAGCGTCGACACCTCCATGGGCTTCACCCCGCTCGCCGGTCTTCCCATGGGTACCCGCTCCGGCGACATTGACGCCGGTATCCTCGAGTACCTGATGAACAAGTACGGCATGGACATCAAGGAGATGGTCAATGTCCTCAACAAGAAGTCCGGCGTCATGGGCGTCAGCGGCGTCAGCTCCGACTTCCGCGATCTCGAAGAAGCCTTCGAGCAGGGCAATGAGCGCGCCGGCCTTGCCGTCGATATGTTCAACTACGGCGTGAAGAAGCTCATCGGTGCGTATGCCGCCGCGATGGGCGGCGTGGACGCCATCATCTTCACCGCAGGTGTCGGCGAGAACAGCGCTTCCCAGCGCATGGCCATCGCCTCCGGCCTCGAGTTCATGGGCGTCAAGATGGACGAGGACGCCAACAAGGTCCGCGGCGAAGAACGCGTCATCTCCGCGCCCGACTCCAAGGTCACCGTCCTCCTCATCCCCACGAACGAGGAGCTCATGATCGCCATGGATACCGAGGCGCTCGTCGGCTAAGTCATCGACAATCGATTATAAAAAATCCGCTTACGAAATTCGTAAGCGGATTTTTTTATTGCCGGTCTTCGAGCCACTGCATCGCGCCATAGGCGAGCAGTGCGCTCCCGCGCGGTAAAATGTTCTCGTTGAAGACGACGCTCTCGTTGTGCATGGGCTTTCCGTAGCGCGCGTCCTCCTGCGCCGTGCCCGCGCCGAGCAACAGATACGCGCACGGCAGCTCGTAGGTGTAGGACGCAAAGTCCTCCGAGCCCATGCCGCCCTCACGCAGGCGGTAGACGCTCTTCTCGCCGAACAGCATTTCGGCGCAGCGTGCCATCTGCTCGGTCAGCGCCTCGTCGTTTTTGAGCGGCGGCGCGCTCGCGAGTTCTTCGACGCTCGCACTGCCGCGGAAGGCCCTGGCCGTCGCGTCCGCGATCTCGCCGATGCGGCGCAGGATCAGCGCGGTCACGTCGCGGTCGAACGTGCGGATCGTGCCCTCGATCACGGCCTCCTGCGGGATGATATTCGGCGCGTGCCCCGCGCTGAATTTGCCCATTGTCACGATGGCGGGCGTCTTTGCGGGCAGCTCGCGCGCCGTGATCTCCTGAAGCGCAAGGTAGATGTGCGCGGCAATGTTGATTGGGTCGACGCCCGTCTCCGGCATTGCCCCGTGACAGCCGACACCCTTGACCGTGATGCGAAACAGCGTGCAGCCCGCCATAAACGTTCCCTTGCCGCAGAGCACCAGGCCCGACGGCGTCCCGGAGTTCACGTGCAGCGCCATCGCCGCCTGCGGCCCCGGTGCCTCCAGCACACCGGCCTTAAGCATCGCTTTCGCGCCCGTGAAGCCTTCCTCGTCGGGCTGGAAGACGAGCTTCACCGTGCCCTTGAGTTCGCTTTGATGCGCCTTGAGCAGCCTTGCAGCGCCCAGCAGCATCGCGGCATGCATATCGTGTCCGCAGGCGTGCATGCTGCCGTTTTCCGAACGGAACGGCAGGTCGGTCTTCTCCTTCACCTTGAGCGCGTCCATGTCGGCGCGCAGCAGGATACAGCGCCCCATGTCTTCGCCCGTGAGCTCCGCGACCACGCCGCCGCCCAGCTCGCGCGGCTCATAGCCGAGCAATCGCAGCTTTTCTTCGACAAATTGAACCGTCTGCGGCAGGTGCGCGCCGACCTCCGGCGCGCGGTGGATCGCTCTCCGGTTCTCGACGATCTCATCTTTCATTTCGATGGCTTCCGCCAGTAACGTCTTTCCGTTCATACAAAGTCCTTTCTCATTTCTGCGCGGCGGCTTTTTTCGCCGCGCGCTGCTGCGCTGTCCGCCGCACGAGCTCGCACAGCGGCAGGATGTATAAAAAGCACGCAAACGCCATGCCCGTCATCGGCGCGCCGACGGTCGAGAGCGGCGTCGCCCCCGCGATCGACCACGGGATCAGCGGCGCGACGACGACGGCGCTGTTTTCAAGGTCGATGGCAAATTCTTCTTTATCCTTCTGCGACGGCGCGCAGAGCTGGTGTGTCAGGATGATCGTCAGCGTCTGGTTGCAGGCGAGAAGGCTCGCCAAAACCGCCGTCAGCAGCATCGAGGCATAGGGCGACGTTTTGTCGCGCAGCGCCGTCACACGCCCGCACAGCCCGTCGAGCAGCCCCGTCTTGCGAAAAATGCCGGAATACGCCGACGAGATCATCACGATCAGCGCCACGCGCACCATTGAAATGATGCCGCCGCCGTTGAGCATCGCGCCGACCTCGGCGTCCGACGCCGTGTAGCCTAAGATTGCGGTCTTGAGGATCGTCACCGCGTCCAGATGCCGCAGGAAAATGCACAGCACGACCGCCGCTAAAATGCTGACCGACATCGCCTTTTTCACGTTCACGCGTAGGACCGACAGGATCAAAATGAGCACCGCCGGCAGGCACATGACCCAGTGAAGTGTCATCTCGCGCCCGTAGAGCGACCACAGCTCGCCCGCCGCGCCGCTGCCGCTTTTCACCATGCCGAGCGCCGCATAGACGCCGCAGCTCAGAAGAAACGGCACGAGCGCCGTCTTGAGCATGCGCTTGATATTGTCGTAAATGTTCGTCTCCGTCAGCTCGCTCACGAGCAGCGCGCTCGTCGAGACCGGCGAGCAGCGGTCGCCGAAGTATACGCCCGAAAGCATCGCGCCGCCGAGCAGCACGGGGTCCATGCCCATCGAAATGCCGACACTCACGCAGATGGTGCCCATCGTCGCCGCCGTGCCGAACGCCGTGCCTGTCAGCATCGAGACGCCGCAGTTTAGGAGAAACGTCATCAGCAGCAAGATCTCCGGCCGGATGAGGTCAACGGCGCAGCAGATAATGAACGGCAGCGTGCCGCACGCGCGCCAGAACGCCGTCAGAATGCCGATCAGCGGAAAGACGAGCAGCACGCTTGCCGACGTTTTCACGCCCGAACAGATCATCTTCCCGAGCTCTTTCCACGAAAAGCTCTGCTTTTTGCCGTACAGCGCGAAGATCACAAGTCCCGCCAGGAGCGCGTAGAGGATGTTCGCCCTCAATACGATGCACACGAGCAGCGCAAGGCAGAATAAAACGATCGCAGCCATCCAAGTCCTCCCTATCCTTTTTAACACAGCATCGCTATCTTAGCACAAAGCGATCAAAAAGAAAACCCGTTTTTATCCCACCGCATACGCCCACAGCGGCAGCGTCAGCATGGATAAAAGCGTTGTGAACACGACATTTCGCGCGGCGAACGGCGCGTCGCTGCCGTATTTGGCGGCAAAGATGGCCGCCGTCGCGCCCGCGGGCATGCCCGTCATCAGGACACTCACGCCAAGCGCCGTCGGTTCAAGGTGCAGCAGCAGCCCAACGCCCAGCGCTGCCGCGGGCAGCAGCGCGAGCCGCAGCAAGCTGAACTTTACCATGTCGCGGCTCACGATGCTCTTGAGCGGCGCATCCGTCAGGATCGTGCCGACAATAAACATCGTCAGTGCGGAGTTGCAGTTCCCGATGTACTTTACCGTGTTCAGGATCACGGACGGCAGCTGCACCTGCGTCACCATGCAGAGAAGTCCCAAGTAGATGGCGACAAGGCAGGGGTGCGTCAGCACGTTTTTGATGAGCTTTTTCTTTTCCACCGTCTCGCCCGCGACAAAGTACGTCGTGCCGACCGACCACATCACAATGCACATCGGGATCAAAAAAATCGAGGTGTAGAGCACGCCGATCAGCATCATCGCAAAAAGCGTGAGCTGCAAGCTCCCCAGCTCTAAAATGCTCATGTTTCTCTCCCGCCATCCTTTCCGATATGCCCTGCAAGCCGGAGTGCAGCAGGCGGAAATTGCAAAATCTCCTGCTGGTGCTCCGGCGGTCAGGTTCCCCCACGCAAAGCGAACGAACGTGTGTGGATGGAGGCGCGGTGAAAAAGAAAACCCGTGCGCTTTGCCGTTCGTTCAGCCTTTCGTTGTCTTTAGTATAAGCGCGGATTTTCATCTTGTAAAACTGTTAAAATTGATATATTCTACAAGAAGCAGCTGTGAAAGGAGCGTTCCCATGAATTTCCATTCTCTTGACTATTTTCTCGTGCTTGCGCGGGAGAAAAACTTCACCCGCGCCGCTGAAGCGCTACACATCACGCAGCAATCACTCTCATCGCACATTGCCAATTTAGAGCGCGAGCTGAACTGCACGCTCGTTGTGCGCCGCACGCCGCTTGAGCTCACCTACGCAGGCCGGACGTTTCTGCGCTATGCCGAATCCATCGGGCAGACGCGCCAGGCCATGGAGCGCGAATTCTGCGACATCTCCGAAAATCAGAAAGGCGAGCTGCGCGTCGGCATCGCCTATACGCGCGGCCGCGCCATCATGCCGCACCTGATCCCCGTCTTTCAGCGCAGATACCCGAATGTCGAGATCACGCTGCTTGAGGGCTCGAACGACGCGATCCAAAAGGCGCTGCTCAGCGGCGGCATTGACCTCGCCATCGCCGCCTTTCCCCGCCCGCTCCCCGGCGCGGTGCTTGAGGATTACTATCTCTAGCCCACCGTGCCATGCCTCCCTGCTCGCCTGCTCGCGCAGTGCGGCATCGACCTTGACACGCACCGCGGCGAGATCGCCTCGGGAAATTTGAGCTCCCTGCGCGGCTGCCCCTTTGTCCTCGGCTCCGCGGAGGACATCGGCGGGCGCATCGGGCGCGGACTTTTGCGCTCCTCGGGCGTCTCGCCCGTCAGCAAAGCGACGTCGGAAAACGTCGAAACGCTGCTCGCGCTCTGCGAGCAGGGCGTCGGCGCATGCTTCTGCCCGGAAAATCTGCTGCACACAGCGCTCTCGCCCGAGCAGCTCGCGCACCTGCACATTCTCCCGCTCTGCCCAGAGGCTTCCTATCCCATCTGCTTTGGGTACTTGAGCCGCTCGTATCCGTGGAGCATGCTCTCGGAATTCATCCGCATCGCCCGCGAGCAGACTGCATAAGCACCATAAAAACGCCGCCCGTACATTTATTGCACGGACGGCGCTCTTTCTACTTCTTCACCGCAGGCTGCTGCTGGGTGATGCAGTGGATATTGCCGCCGCCGAAGGCGACCTCCTTCGTCTGCACGCCCACGACCTCGCGGTCGGGGAACATTTTCTGCACCTGTTCGATGGCGACTGCGTCGTTTTCGTCGCCGTACTGCGGCAAGATGACCGCGCCGTTGACGATCAAAAAGTTCATATACGACGCGATGCTGACCTCGCCGTCCTCACGCGGGATAGTACCCTCCACAGCGTCGATGGTATCCGCGCCCTCGAGTAAGCACGGCTTTTTTGTCAGGCAGAGCTTGTGCACCTTCAGCTTGCGCCCCTTGGCGTCCGTCGCCTCGCTCAGGAATTTGTAAGCCGCCTGCGCCTGCTCATAAAACGGATGGTTCTTGTCCTCCGTCCAGATGCAGGCGACCTCGCCGGGCGCGACGAAGCACGCCACGTCGTCAATGTGCCCGTTCGTCTCGTCGGGGTCGATGCCGTCCTTGATCCACAGCACCTTCTCGCACCCGAGGTATTCGCGCAGCATCTGCTCGATCTCTTCTTTGCTCTTGTCGGGGTTGCGGCCCTCGGAGAGCAGGCACATCTCGGTCGTCAGCACCGTGCCCTCGCCGTCGACGTGGATGGAACCGCCCTCGAGCACGAAGCCCTCTGTGCGGTAGCTGTCCACATCCGCGATCTCGCAGATCTTGCGCGCGATCTGGTCGTCCTTGTCCCAGGGGAAATACAGCCCGTCGACGAGCCCGCCCCAGGCGTTGAACTCCCAGTCCACCGCGCGAAGACCGCCCTTGTCGTTCACAAGGAACGTCGGCCCGCAGTCGCGCACCCACGCGTCGTCGCTCTCAAGCTCCACGACGCGGATATTTTCGGGGAGCTTGGCGCGCGCGTTCTGATACTGGCGCACGGATGCGCCGACCGTGACCTTTTCAAATCTTGCGATGGCTTTTGCCACGTCAGCAAAGGTCTTCTGCGCGGGCTTGCCGCCGTCGCGCCAGTTGTCGTTTCGCTCGGGCCAGAGCATCCACACGCCCTGCTGGGGCTCAAATTCGGCGGGCATGCGATACCCGTCCTGCTTCGGCGTTGTGCCGATGATTCGTTTTGCCATAGCTTTGTCTCCTTATGATGAAACCATACTTAGCTGCGCGCGTTTTTTCCGCGCAGCGCGATCAGCACCTCGCCGATCGCCACGCTGAGGATCGACCCGATCGTAATGGGCAGAAAGCTCGCAAGCGTCTCTGCGTCAAACGAGAGCGGGACCGCAGTGAAAATGATCGAAATGACGATGAGCACCATCGGCACGTAGGCGATCCATTTGAGCGCCGTGTCAGACCCCGGCACGCGGAACGGGCGCGGCATCTTCGCATCCTCGCGCCGCAGCTTCAAAAACGCCGGAAACACGGGAAGATAGCTCAAAAGCAGCATCACGAGATTCAGCGCGAAAAAGCTCCAGAAGAGTGACGAGTCCGGCGACGCCATCTCGATGAGCACGCCCAAAACACACACGCACGAGGCGACGACGCCCGACGTGACCGCCGCGCCGACGGGCATGTCGTTCTTTGCCCAGCGCTTGGCGAACACCCGCGGCATGTCGTTGTGGTCCGCCGCCAGCGCCGCCGTCGAATTGACGCCCATCGACCACGAGATCATGTTGCCGAACAGCGTCACGAGGAACAAAAGCGCCACCACGCCCACGAGCACGCCGCCGCTGCCGCCCAGAATGAGCGACACCGCGTCGATAAGCCCCGAATCCACGCTGATCTCACGCACATCCACTGCCGCGCCGATGCCGAACGCCGAGAAGAGGTAGATGGCCGCGATGACGATGCCGCCGGTCACGATGGACTGCGGGATCTGCTTTTTCGGGTCGCTCATATTGTTTGCGTACGTGCACACGACCTCAAAGCCGAGGAAGTTGAAGATAATGACAGAGATATACGAGAGGCTGTTTAAGTCGAACGACGGCAGAAATGTCCGCGCCGACATGTCGTTGACAAAGCCGTAACGGCTGATATACCACACGCCGAGCCCGCCGACCAGCAGCGCCAGCACGATCTTGATGACAGCGCTCACGTTCAGGATAATGATGCTGTCGCACACGGGATAGCACGCGATGAGCGTGACGATCCAGATGAACAGCAGCTCGACCACGAGCGAGCCGAACGTCCCGAGGCTCCGCCCCGTGATGAACGTGATGAGCTCGGGACACATCACCGCGAGCGACGCCATCCACAGCGGGAAGTTGATCCAGTAGTACCACGAGGCGCGCGCCGCCCACTTGCCGTTCGGATACGCCGCGTGGATCCAGTCATAGAGCCCGCCGTCTCCCGCGTAGGCTGTGCCGAGCTCGGCGGCGATGAGGCCGTAGGGCAGCAGAAACGCCAATATCATAAAGATCCACCAGAAATACTGGCTGTTGCCGATCGACGCGACCGGTGCCGCCGCCTCGGCGACAAACACCACGCAGATGACCGACAAAATGACGTCTGCGAGCCGGAATTGATTCTTCTCCATGGTTTTTCTCAGCTCTTTTCCGCTTTCGAAACGCCGCAGTAGGCCTCGACGCAGCCGAGCTTGTCGCAGAGCACTTTGTCAAGCTCCTCTTTCGCCGCCGCGATCTGAAGACCGCTCGGCTCCTGCCGGCAGCGCGTGAAGTAGACAAGAAGGCCGCGCATGGCCGTCAGGCGGTTGCCTGCCTCCTCCCAGCAGAGGGAGGCGTCGCTGTCGGCGACCTCGTCGGTCACGTCCTCGCCGCGCGTCGCGGGCAGGCAGTGCATGAATTTGCAGCCGAGGTTCCCCAGCTGCATCAGCTCGCGGTTGACCTGATAGTCGTGGAAGACGCGCACGCGCTCTTCCTTCGGCATCTCGTTTTCGTAGAGACCGTACCACACATCGGTATAGATGAAGTCCGCGCCGCGTACGCTCTCGCGGTCATCGGTGACAAGGTAGCTGCCGCCGGAGAGCGCGCAGTTCTTCTTCATGATCTCCTTGTGCTGCTCATTCAGCTGGTGACCCTGGGGGCCGTACTGGACAAAGTGCATGCCGAGCTTCGTCGTGATAAAGCCGAGCGACGCGCACACCTGCGTCGCGTCGCCCACGAACACGACCTTGCAGTCCTCTAACTTTTTCCCCTGCGGAAGGTTCTCCACGATCGTGCAGAGGTCGCCGATCTCCTGCGTGGGGTGGTTGTAGTCCGACATGCCGTTGATGACGGGGATGGTGCAGCTTTTCGCGAGCTCTTCGATCGTCTTGTGCTCGATGACGCGCGCCATCACGACATCGACAAGCTTTGAGAGTACCTTGCCCGTGTCGCCGATGGTCTCATGCCCGCCGAGCTGGATCATACCGGGGCCTAAATACTGCGCGTGCCCGCCCATCTGGCTCATCGCGGTCTCAAACGAGACGCGCGTGCGCGTAGAGGACTGCTGGAAGATCATGCCGAGCGTCATGTTGCGCATCAGGGGCGGATAGTAGCCCGCCTTAATGGCCTTTTTGATGGCGAGCGACAAGTCGATGATGTCGAGCAGTTCCTGCTTTGTGAATTCATTGGTGTCGATAAAGTCTTTTTTCATACGATTCCTCCGACATTTCAAGTTGCTTTTTGCCGCGGAGGCAGACGCCGCGGCGAATGCTGCGCTTAGTGTCTGCACTTTTTTCCAGTTCATGCGGAAAAAAACTGTGCAACATGACACAAATCACGCCGCATTCCGTCGCCGCTGTGTATTTTACATAGATTTTACAATTCTCCTCTGGCAGTTTTGACATTTAGCGCGTAAACTATTATTTGGTTATAAATAGAGTCTCAAAAAAGAAAAAAGGAAAGATAGAAAATATGGATATTTTCAATGTGCTCACGATGATCGGCGGGCTGTGCCTGTTCCTCTTCGGCATGAACCTGATGGGCCAGGCGCTCGAGCGCCGCGCGGGCGGTAAGCTCCGCTCCCTTCTCGACAAGATGACCGGCAGCGTATTCGCCGGATTTTTAACGGGACTTGGCATCACGGCCATCATCCAGAGCTCGTCCGCCACCACGGTCATGGTGGTCGGCTTTGTCAACTCGGGCCTGATGACGCTGCGTCAGGCCATCAACGTCATCATGGGCGCCAATGTCGGCACGACCGTCACGGCCTGGCTTTTGAGCCTTGGCGGCATCGACTCCGGCAACTTCTGGATCAAGCTCTTAAAGCCCTCATCCTTCACTCCCGTCCTTGCGCTCATCGGCATCATCTACTACATGTTCTGCAAGGACAACAAGAAAAAGGACACCGGCATGATCCTGCTCGGCTTTGCCACGCTCATGTTCGGCATGGAGACGATGAGCGGCGCGGTCGCGGGCCTCAAGGACGTCCCCGCGTTCACGAATCTCTTTGTTGCCTTTCAGAATCCCCTCCTCGGCGTGCTCGCCGGCGCGCTGCTCACGGCCATCATCCAGTCGAGCTCCGCGTCCGTCGGTATTTTGCAGGCGCTCGCCGTCACGGGCTCGGTGAGCTATGCCGCGGCCATTCCCATCATCATGGGCCAGAACATCGGCACGACCGTCACGGCCATGCTGTCGTCCATCGGCACGAACAAAAACGCCCGCCGCGCCGCAGTCGTTCACCTTCTCTTCAATGTCATCGGCGTTGTCGTGCTGCTGACGGTCTTCTGCATTGTGCGCGCGGCTTTTGCGCCCGCGCTGCTGAATGAATCCGCCACCATGGCGGGCATCGCCGTCACACACTCGGTCTTCAACATCCTCTGCACCGCCATGCTCCTGCCCGCGGGCGGCCTTCTTGAAAAGCTCGCCTGCCGCATCGTCCCCGACAATCCCCAGACGCAGGGTGAAAAGACGACCGAGCTCGACGAGCGTCTTCTCCCCACCCCGTCCCTCGCCCTTCGCCAGAGCCGCGCCGTCGCCCGCGAAATGGCGGACTGCGCCGTGCGCGCGCTGAACAACGCTCTCACCGCCCTTGACCACAACACGCCCGAGCTCGCCCAGAGCATCCGCGACGATGAGGAGCTTTGCGACCACTATGAAGATATCCTCGGCACCTACCTCGTCAAGCTCAGCACGCAGAAAATGGGCCGCGACGAGAGCGAGGAGGCGACCGAACTCTTAAAGACCATCGGCGACTTTGAGCGCATTTCTGACCACGCGGTCAACATTCTCTCCTCCGCTGAGGAGATGGAGCAAAAGGGCCTCACGTTCTCCGGCAGCGCCCTCAACGAGCTCGCCATTCTCACCTCCGCCATCCGCGAGATCCTTTCGCTCTCGCTCAAGTCCTTCTCCTCGCAGGACGTCGCGCTCGCCCAACAGGTCGAGCCGCTCGAGCAGGTCATCGACACGCTCAAAGAGCAGATGCGCACGCGCCACATCCTGCGCATGCAGCAGGGCCATTGCAGCATTGAGGCTGGCTTTGTCCTCTCCGATCTTCTGACCGACCTTGAGCGCACATCCGACCACTGCTCCAACATCGCCGGCTGCGTCATCGACGCCCGTGCGCATAACCTCAACCTGCACGAAACGCTGCGCCAGGCCAAGACTGCCGACGGCAGCTTCCAGCAGACGTACGAATCCTACGTGGAAAAGTACCAGCTTCCTGTTCCGTCGTCAAACGTGTAAAAAGCGGGGCGCTTGCGAGCGCCCCATTTTTGCTATTTTCTTGCTTGTAAAGCGCCCGTTTCCCTGCTATACTCCGGTCATTAGGTCATTTCCGCGCAAACTGTCAATTTTGCGCGGTAGGAAAGGATGAATAACATGGATCCGATTTATGAGATCGAATTGCAGGACTGCCCCTACTGCCGCGGCACCGGTACGGTGGAGGATGAGCAGGGCTGGTGCGTTTATGTCACCTGTGTCGACTGCGGCGCGCAGACCGCGCACGCAAGCTACGAGTCCCCCGAGGAACGTCTGGCCGCCGCGCAGCAGGTCGCGCACCTGTGGAACGTCGGCAAGGTTCTGAACCCCGGCGTCGGCGACTGATTCGACTGGAACTGCATAAAAAGGACGGAAGAAAAGCATCTTCCGTCCTTTTTGCGCTCAACCGCCGTTTGAGCGCGCGAAACTCCCCCTCCATTGCGCGTTTTCCCGCAATCGGCTATACTGAACTCATCAAGGACGTCCGCACTTTATAGAAACGGAGTTTTGCCTTTATGAACATCGACATCGGCAGCAAGATCAAAACGCTGCGCCTCTCCAAAAGCATGACGCAGGAGCAGCTTGCAAAAGCCCTCCACGTGAGCGCGCAGGCCGTGAGCAAGTGGGAAAACGGCAGCTCGCTTCCCGATATTCAGCTTTTGCCCGCGCTGTCCGTCACGCTGGGAACGAGCATCGACTCGCTCTTCTCCCTCACGGACGAGAGCCGCTTTGCCCGCATCGACAATATGCTCTGGGACAAGCGCTTTCTCACACAGCAGGAATTCGACGAAGAGGAGCACTTTTTGCAGGAAAAGTGCCGCAAGGAGGAAACGCGCCCGCGCGCGACGCTGCTGCTCGCAGAGCTTTACTGCAAGCGCGCACGGGAATATAATGACCTCGCCTCTCCCCTCGCGCGTCAGGCACTCGCACTGAATCCCGACTGCAAGGAGGCGCACAACGCCATCTTCGACGCCGAGCACGGCGCGTACCTCGACTGGAACGTGACGAACCACTACCGCACGATCGCCTTCTATCAGGAGTTTCTCGCCGCGCATCCGGAGAACCATAGCGCGCACCTGTGGCTTCTGGACCTTCTCATCGCCGACCGCCGCTGCGCGGAGGCGCGCGAAGTCTTGGACAAAATGCACCGCCTGAAGCCGACCTACAACGACGACTTTTACCTCGGCTGTATCCTTTTGCAGGAGGGGCACACCGACGACGCGCTCGCGCAGTGGGAGGCCATGTGCGCAAAGTATCCCGACACGTGGGAGGTCTACGTTATGCGCGCAAGCGAGCTTGCCAAGCTCGCTCACTACGACGAGGCCATCGCGGACTATGAAAAGGCGATGGCGCTCATGCCGCCCCCGCGCTTTGTCGACCCTGCCGAGGCCATCGCGCAGATCTGCGAAATTCGCGGTGACTATGAAACGGCGATCACCTACTACGAAAAGGTCATCGCCATCGAAAAGGCCGACTGGCACGAAACGCAGGGCGAAGCCATCGACGCCCCGCAGCGAAGCATCGCAAGGCTGCGCGAAAAGCTGGCAAGCCGCTGATATCGGGGCGAAAAGGCGCTTGTCAAAATCTTTTGACAAGCAATTTTTCCTCATGTAAAGCAGCTTTGCTCGACAAACTTTCCCGTTTTGGCTACCCTTGTGGCAGATCGAACGAAACGCACAGGAGGCACTTATGGAACTCGGTAATCAGATCAAGGCACATCGCGCCGCGCTCTCGCTTTCGCAGGAGGAGCTGGCGGAAAAGGTCTACGTCACGCGCCAGACCGTTTCCAACTGGGAAACCGGCAAGAGCTACCCCGATATCCATAGTCTGCTCCTGCTCAGCGCCCTCTTTGATGTTTCGCTCGACCAACTCATCAAAGGAGATTTGGAAACCATGAAACAGGAAGTCAACGCCGCCGACGTCAGGGCCATGAACCGCGACGGCATCATCTACACCATTCTGCTCGCCGCCACGATCATTCTGCCCGTGCCTCTAATCAAGTGGTTCGACCTCTACGGTCTCATTCCGGAGCTTTTGCTCTGGGGCAGCGCGATGTACTTTGCCCTCCGCCTCGAGCGCATCAAAAAAGCAAATAACGTCCAGTCCTACAGGGAGATCTTGGCCTTCAGCGAGGGCAGAAAGCTCGATGAGATCGAGCAGAAGGTCGAAGCGGGCAAGCGGCCCTATCAGAAGTTTCTGCTCGTCCTGCTCACCGCCGGGATCACACTGCTTGTCGGCATGGTGCTCAGCTGGCTGCTGCTGTAAGCAAACATCACAAAACCCGCCCCAACGCAAAAGCGTCAGGGCGGGCTTTCCATTTTCAGAAGCAGGTTTCACATATTGAAGCGTCTGCGCGCTTCCTCGCGCAGCGACGGGACGCGGCGCACGATGCGCAGCGGGATGATGAGCCCGATGCAGATGACAAGCACGACGAGCGACCAGCTCGGCTGCCACACCTCAAGAAAATACCGGTCAAGGCAGTATTCGACGCCCATCGCCATCAGGCCCACCGCGCCGATGCACATGGCGATGGAAGAAAGGCGCGAGCGCCTGCCGTCGCGCAGCAGAAAGCTCAGCAGGAATACGACGACGCACGCCCAGCCGAGCATCGGCAGCACGAGCCCGCGGAACCAGCGCCCCCCGTGCAGCGCAACGGAGATGATCCACACGTAAATGCCGATGGCGGCGACGTCCGCCGTCAGTCGGAAGAAGATTGGGATGCCGCGCACGAGCATCGGCAGTGCGAACCAGATCCACAGCATCACTGCCGCGCCCGCGACGTAGAGCGCCCAAGGGTGCTCCGTCGGCAAAATGAGATTCAGCAGCCCGCAGCAGAGCGACACGGACGCGAGCATCGCCGTTAGCAGTGCGGCGGCGGCTCTGCGCGATGCTCTCGGCACCTCGGCCGGCTTGGTCGGGAAATAGCGCGGCTCGGTCTCATCCGGCTTCCACGCCGGCGTGCCGCAGAGCGGGCAGCGCTCCGCGCCCTCGTCCAGCTCCACGCCGCATTTGACACAATATGACATCAAATTCCTTCTTTCGATCTGCTATTCATCGGTTGCTCTCTACGCGCACGGGGATTCCCGCGCGCACGAGGAAGCGGAAAAAGTCGCGCTCGGTGTCCGTCTCCGCCTGCGTGCCGGCAAAGGTGATCTCCATCGTGTCGCCATAGCTGATGGACGCGCAGTGGCAGCGCGGCACCGTCGCCTGTCCCAGAATGACCTCCGCCCCGCGGATATGCTCAGCCATTTCGGGCGGCACGGTGAACGCGCCTGGGTTCGTATATGTGCAGGAATAGGGCCTCACGCCGTGCAGGCGGTAATTGAGCGCCATGACGGGATTTTTGAAAACGACCGGAATGAGCCGCAGGAAAAAGTTTTCCGTAAAGCGAACGTTGCCCGTGAACGCCGCCTGCAATTCCTGCCGGTTGATGTGCAGCTTCATAAAATGCCGCACTTGCGAGACGATCTCGGGGAACGTGTAGTCGCCGAGCGCGGGGTCGATATACGGGCGGACGGTGGTAATGAAGTTTCGCAGCGTCTCGCTCGGGAACCAGCCGCGCAGATTGATGGGGATGGCCAGCGCCACGGGGCGCAGGCGGTAGGGCTTTTCGCGCTTCTGCTTTTCCAAAATGACGTAAATGAGCACAGCGGAGAGGTATTCGGTGATCGACGCGTCGTACTTTTTCGACTCCTCGCGCAGCTTCGAGAGCGGCACGAAGCCCATCGTCACATGGAACGTGTAAAACGGCTCGCTTGTGCCGGTATTCTGATACGCCGTCGGCTGGCGGTGGAGGCCCAGTGCGTGATGTCCTGCGTAGCGGGCATAGGCGTCCTCCATCTCCTCCTCGCGCGGCGGCTCGTTCAAATCAAGCACACCGTTCCCCGCAGGGATATCAACGCCGGTCTGGCGCAGGTATTCGGCCAGCAGCGTGCGGAAGAAGACGATGGCTCCGCCGCCGTCGGAAAGCGCGTGGAAGACCTCAATCGAAATGCGGTTGCGGTAATAGTAAAAGCGCACGAGCCAGCCGTTGTCTTCCTTGAAGCGCACGGGCTGGCAGGGGTCGGACACGTCCTCTTTCAAAAACGGCCCCGGCGCGCTGTTGTGCTCCAAATAGTACCAGAACGCACCCTTACGGATGCGCACGGCAAAGGTCGGGAAGCGCGGCATGCAGCGGTCGATGGCGCGCTGAAGCGCCGCGGGGTCGACGTCCTTTTCCATCAGAGCGGAAAAGCGGTAGATGGCTGAATACTCCTCCTTTTGCAGCGCGGAGTAGAGCGTGCCCGCGGAGTCGAGCTTATACCATTTGCTGTTGGGCTTGGCCATCCGATGTTCCTTCTTTCCCTCTGCGCGGTCTTGAGAGGTTTATTGTAGCACAAAGCGCGCCGTGCTACAAGAAAGATGCGGCTTTTCCTTGGCATTTTTACGAAATTATGATATCATGCTCCCAAAGAATTTTGTTTTTCAGGAGGAGCTATGGAACCCAAACTCCGCATCATCCGCAAAAAGAAGAGCGAGGCCGAGAACACGCATCTCGACCCGCTGATGCGTGCGCTCAAGGCGCTGCACAGCGCCGGTGCGCCAGAAAGCATGACCGCCGAAGAGCTTGAGCGTCAGCGCCGCAGTCAGGAGGTCCTCGGCAAGCTGACTGCGCCGATGACGGGCATGGATTACGAGGAATTTGCCCTCTCGGGCATGAGCGCGGCGTGGACGCGGCTCAAGGCCCCCCACGGCAGCCGCCATGCGATTTTATACTGCCACGGCGGCGGCTACACGAGCGGCAACCTCGGCTATTCGCGCGTACTGTCGTCCAAGCTCGCGCATGCGACGGGCTACGATGTGCTGAGCTTTGAATACCGCCTCGCGCCCGAGTTCCCCTATCCCGCCGCCGTCGAGGACGCGCTGCGCGCGTGGGACTATCTGATGCTCCAAGGCTACGGCGCGCGCGATATCGTCCTCGCGGGCGACAGCGCGGGCGGCAACCTCGCGCTCGTGCTCTGCAACCGCCTCAAGACGGCGGGCCGCAAGCTCCCCGGCACACTCATCCTGATGTCCCCGTGGACCGACATGACGATGTCCGGCCAGTCCTATACAGAGCGTGCGGAGATCGACCCGATGCTCACGCACGAGTACATCGAAGCCGTGCGCCTCGCCTACGCCGCAGGAAGAGACTACCGTTCGAGCGACCTGTCCCCACTTTTTGCCGACTTCACCGGCTTCCCGCCGACGCTCATCCAGGCCGGCGACACCGAGATCCTGTATTCG